>PDWI01005366.1_pt1 | contig 28350 bp, 28 predicted proteins | sample 1430891 | NCBI WGS metagenome assembly PDWI01 (sample SAMN01162508, study PRJNA174530) | Oral metagenome, whole genome shotgun sequencing project. | biome: Marine environment; feature: Marine mammal; material: Swab sample of the gingival sulcus; isolation source: swab sample of gingival sulcus... | reverse complement strand
GATTTTCTGGCCAAAGGCAACAAGTTTCTCCATATTGCTGATTATGACAAAGCACAGCAGTTGCTTGATCAACAATTTGATACAAGATTTGCTGAGCGAATAAACAGCTTCCTGCCACAAGTTTTTCCGACAATGCAGGATACCCTTGGATCATATTATTCATACTACTGGACCTTAAGGAACTTGCGGGGAAGATAAATCTTGCCACTTTGAAAAAAGCAGCCTAAAAGAGTAAGCCATAAAAATAAGCCTCATGTCTCCACGGCCAAAACACTTGCCAAGAGGAAAAAAGGATAATTACTACCTTGAAAGGGCTGCTCTGATAGGGGTTATAGTTCCGGCACATGACTTGATACTCTTTTGGGGTTTTTAATATACTATTTACAGTGAGTTAGGGGCCTTTTTCGGTATCAAGTCATATGACCGGAACTATAATAGTTACTTTCCGTCATAGATTCAGGTAGCGGCAGTTCCGGCGGATTTCCTGGTCGGTCAGGACGCTTCAGTGTCCGGGCTGCATTGGTCACAGCACCCAGTGTGATCAGATTATGAATCAATGCCCCTGCAAAGGGAGAAAGCAGCCCTGAAAGCATCAGCACCAGGGTCAGACTGTTCAGCCCCATGGCCAGGGTATAACTTTCCCGGATCACGGTCAGGGCGTGTTGGCTCAGCTCAAGGCTGTGAGCCACGTTGTCAAGCCCGCCTTGCTGGAGCACAATATCTGCGCATTCAAGGGTTAAATCCTCTCCGGCTTCGCCCACGGCAAAGCTTAAATGGGAGCGTGAAAATGCCGGGGTATCGTTAATCCCATCCCCAACCATGGCAATCACGGCACCTGGATTTTCTTTTTTTTTCCGGTTAATCCAATGGGCCTTATCTTCGGGAGACATGCCGGAGTGCACCTCATCAAAGAACAATTGATCAATAAGATTCAAAGTGCCTTCCCGGGTATCTCCAGTGAGCAGAACAATCTGGGAAAGACCAAGGCCCCGCAACCGTGCCATGGTGTCCGGACCGGCATCAGGCCTCATGGTGTGGGCCGCATGGATACAGCCCAAGATATGGTTTTCAACGGCTAAAAAAATAATGGAATCGAATTGGGCATCTTTGTCTCCAAAGTGATCTGGGGATGTCGTATCAGGCGTAACCAGGCCTTTGGAGGCCATAAAATTTTTTGATCCAGCTAAAAGGGTTCTGGTGCGCCCCCCGGTTTGCACCCTGGCTTCCACGCCCTGCCCTACAACCAATTTTCTATCTTCACAGGCCGGAAGCTCAAGCCCAAGCTCACGGGCTTTTAAAACCACGGCCAGGCTCAGGGGATGATTCAAAGCCCCAAGGGCAGCGGCAGCCAGTCTTAAAATCGTCTCTTCCTTATATCGCCGGTCTATATTCCGAACCCGGGTGACCTGGGCTGCAGTCTGGGTCAGGGTGCCGGTTTTATCCAGCACCAGGATATTCACCCGGCTCGCGGTTTCCACATGGGTTCCCCCCTTGATTAAAATTCCCTGGGATGCGGCCTGGCCCATGGCAACAGATATGGCCGTGGACGAAGAAAGACGCAGGGCACAGGGACAGGTTACCATCATCGTGGCAATGGCAAAAAACAGGGAACCGGTCATGAGAAAGGCGGTCCCGGCAAGGGTTAAGGAGACCGGCACCATATACTGGGAGATTTTCAGACTACCCCGGCCCATATCCCCTGAATCGGCCCGGGCAGATTCAATTAGCCGGATAATGGCAGCCATCCGGGTCTGATCCCCTGTCTTTTCAACGCTTACCCGGGCATGTCCTTCTTCCACAAGGGTTCCGGCCAGAACAACCTGACCCTGGGTTTTAACAACAGGCACCCCTTCGCCCGTCATGGCTGACTCGTTCACCAGAACCATGCCCTTGATCACACGGCCATCCACGGGCACGGTATTGCCATAGCTTAGAACAATGGTGTCTCCGGGGATCAATGTGTGTGCTGCCACACGGACTTCCACACCGTCTATCAGCTTCCAGGCATGGGTTTGACGCCCCATGAGCATGGCCTTGACAGCTTTCCGGGTATGCAGCTGGATTTTGGATTCCATCCATCCGGACAGGTTGTAAAGCCAGGCCACGACCAGGGCTGTCACGATATTGCCGGTGAAAAGAGAAACATAAAGCAGACCGGTGGAAAGCAAACTCATGTCTATCCATCCGGTATTTTTAAAATTTTTAATTGCCTGGCGCTGGATGGGCATGACCAGCCATAACGTTAAAAGGCTGGGCAGGCTTACCAGGCGGACCGCAAGGGTTCCGGTGGTCAGGACAGGCGCAAACACCCGCTTAAGCATGAGCCAGCCGATATAGGCACCGGAAAATAAAAGCGTAAGACCGGATACGTGAAAGGAAGCGTCTGTCTCATTGGTTTGAGATGCCGGCATCTCATTGGCCGGCATTTCAGTTGCTGATATATCATTCAGGGCAGGCTTACAAGAAAAAATAAGATCAAGAACCTCCTTCAGATCCCCAGGGGCCTGGGGATGCACCAGAACAATGGACCCGGATGCCGGCCTGACCTCCACAAGGTCAAATCCCGCCAAGGCCCCAAGACGCTTTTGGACATATGCGCAACATGCAGGCCTGTGCCTGAGACCTGGAAACTGAATCCGGGTTCTGAATGGTTTAACCTGCGTGTTTGATAATTGATGAATCGGCTGCAATCCCATGAAAATGGCTCCAATTCCCCCAAATTTTATGTCAATAGTCCCGCTATTAACAGAAAATTTGTAAAAATTGGTTCTCATTTTCATGAGATTTCGCTTCGATCCCCTAATTATCAAACACGCTCTTAAATTTTTTTCCGTGTATCTCCGTGGTTCAAATTAGCACAGATGGGCCTTATTTATTATTTTTTGCCTGCCGCTTCGGCTTCTACCTCTGCTTTGGCGTCTTCAAATTTTTCTTTGAGTTCCTCAACACCGGCGGAAGCGGCGGCCATACCTCTGGAAACAGTTTTAACCACCGCTTTCTGCACGGTTTCACTGGTTACCAGAAGCGCAACACCCGCACCCAAGATTGCACCTTTCCAGAAGGTGGATGAAGCGGTATCAAGGCCTAAAAAGGTAGATGGTGCCGGCGGGGCCTGCTGGACTGCCGGATTCTGGGGTACAGCGTAGACCTTGGGTTCGGGTGCTGTGGCTGGATCTGCTGCGGTGGCCGGGTCAGGTATATTCTGCTGGTTTTGGACCGGCGCCTGATGGTATACCTGCTGGGTATGGGGGTCAACATAATAGCTCATATCAAAAATCCTTTATAATTAGGAGATAATACGGTTAATCACATAACTGACGCCTGTGGCAGCCGCAAGGGTAACGGCTAAACCGGCAACCCCGCCGTTGGTCAGACTGGTGGATGCCGCAGTAGCGCAGGCCGCTGCCGTGCCGCCGATGGCCCCTTTGGCCAGGCTGTCTCCGGCGGCCTGGGCCAGGGTTATCTCACCGTCAGAAACCTTGCTGAGATTGGCCCCCATGCTGCCCGTGGAAACAACGATGAATCCGAAGATGCCCGCACTGGCAGTTTTTGATACGGTGACCGAAGATGCCGCAGATTTTACCGGATAGGTCTGTATCTGCTGTACCGGCACCGTGGCGTACTGGTGCAGCGGTGTGGTCTGATAGGCTGGTGTATGGTTGGTTGTGGAAGCGTTTTCCATAGCTTGAACTCCTTTGATATTTCGTTATTCTGTTTTCGGATCAACGTCGGGGGCAGGGGAAGACGACGCCGCTGCGGTATCTGCCGCCTTTTTTTCAAAAAGACTGCCAAAAGTTTTACCCATGGCGCTGCGCACGGTTTCACTGGTCAAAAGAACCGCTGTCGCTGCCCCTAAAACAGCCCCTTTCCAGAACTGGTCATCCTGGGATGTTTCAGTCCACAGGGTTTTGATCACATCAGACACCGAGGCATCACCTTCGGCAAAATCTTCAACAGACTTGATAATCTGGGCGTAATCCGGCTGAGGGGGTTCAGGTGCCTGTTCCGGGGGAGCCTGGGCCGTATAATACGCATACTGGCCGTATTGGGGCGGCGGTTGTACCGGCTGACCCTGGGGGATTGCATAATACAGTTGCCCTGTGGCCGGGTCCATGATGACATTGGGTTGGAACTGGGCCTGTTGTCCCGCAGCCTGGGCCTGGGGGGACTGTGAAATCGTTTGCCCCTGCTGATTCGGAATCCCTGTATGGATTGACGGATCAACGGATGCTGCCTGGGCCGCATCTGCAGGTGCCGCCTGGGCTTGGGAATACTGGGAAACGGTCTGTCCCTGCTGATCCGGGACCGCTGTATGGCTTGACAGGCCTGGGGATACCGTCTGTGCCCCATCTGGGGGTGAGGTCTGGACTTGGCTCTCAAGGGATTGGCCGGGCATGGCCTGAGCGGAAGGTTCCGGTGCCTGGGATGTCACATTTTGGATTGGGGTGGCCGGAGGCGCTTGTGCCATGGTCGCATCCACCCGCGATTGATGATCATGGGTTTCCATGTATCTCTCCTGAAAGGAATGTGGGATTATAAAAACTAAAGTATCTGCTTGAAAAAAACATTATCTTCAAAATTTTTTAATAAACCTTAGGTGATTAGGACAAATTCGCCTTTTCCGGAAATATCCACAATGTCTCTGACCCTAAGAAATAAAAGCCTGGGAGCCTTCAGATCATAGGCTTTAAATGACCATTTAAAATCCAGGTCAATGGAAAATCCAATGTGATTCCGCATAATAATAAAGCTTATGGGGAGTTGGCGCTGCTGCCCCATAAATCTCAAGACAGCCAGGGCTTTTATTTGGAAACGGGTATCATTCGCCCGGGTAAACGCTTTTACTTGGGTCAGTTCAATACTTGATTCAGGATATTTTTCGATTTGCATGTAATCGGTCATGGCTTTGTTCCGGTCGTTAAAACCGGTGTCAAAATAGCGGGTTTGCGCACTGGCCCTGGCATATGAAATCGTGCCGGCGTCAAAATTGATGCCCATTTGCGCCTCAATACCCTGACGGGCCCAACCTTTAAAGGTGTGCAGTGGTGCATATGCTGTAAAACCTACATCATAGTTGGCGGTTAATTTATACTCTTCAACTGCACAATTCATACTGATCTTGCTCTTCTTTCTTTTCAGACGGCTTGGCTGTTTTGGTGTTTATGTGACTTTGTTTGCCACGTTCTTTCGTGTTGCCCCCTATGGGCTTGCCTGGTGGTTCCCAGGATAAAAGACGGCTGGAATTGACCAGAATACCGGCCGTATGGAAGATATGAATCATGCCGGCCATGACCGGGGAAAGTAACCCAAGCATGCCCAGCACTGCACCGCCCAAGTCAGTAGATATCGCAAAGTAGTGGTTCTGGTCAATGACTTTCATGGTCTGGTGGCTTAAATTCCGCACTTTGATCAGTCCTTCCAGGTTGGCATCGGCAAGGGCGATGTCTGCCGCTTCCAGGGCCACTTCAGCACCTCCGGCCCCCATGGCCACACCAATATCAGCCTGGGCCAGGGCCAGGGCATCGTTTACCCCGTCGCCAACCATAACCACCTGGTGCTCTTTTTGCAGCTCCGCCACCCGGTCTGCCTTTTCTTCGGGCAGCAGCGGGGCTCTGCAGGCATCAAAGGGGAAGATATCCATCATGGTCTGGGCCACTTCTTTGTTGTCACCGGTGACCAGGTGGATGGCTTTGACCCCGTCGGCTTTTAAATCATTCAACACGGCCACAGCCTCGGGCCGAATGGGATTGGCAACACCCATCATACCGGTGGCACTGCCGTTTTTGGAGACAAAGATAACGGTACGGCCAAGTGCCCTCTGTGCGGCTGCTTTTTTATCAAACCAGCGCAGATCCACCTCATTTTCCGCCATGAACTGCCGGTTGCCCACCAGGACCACTTCCTCGCAGCCGATGTTGCATGACACCCCCCGGCCCGCCTTAAATTCACAGACTGCATGGGGCTGGATAGACAAATTGCGCTTTTCGGCTTCGGCCAGGATGGCCCGGGCCATAGGGTGCTGGTTATGGGACTCGGCCGTGGCAGCCAGGGAGAGGATCATATCTTCGGAAATGGATGGGGTTCTGCCGATAATGGTCATGATCTGGGGCAGATCCTGGGTCAGGGTGCCGGTTTTGTCAAAGCAGTAGACATCGGTTTTCCCCACGGTTTCAAGATAAAGGCCGCCCTTGATAAGGACGGAATGTTTAGCGGCATTGGCCAGGGATGCCGTGACTGCCGAAGACGCCGCAAGAACCGTGGCGCATGGACAGGACATCACCAGCATGACGGTCAGGGCCCGCAGGGGATCCAGGGTCACGGCAAAGGTCAGTGCGGTTGCCGCCAGTCCGATTTTCATCAGTCTTGCGGCCAATTGGTCCGCTTTCTGCTCGGCCGGGGCCTTGTTGGCCAGGGAATCTTCCACCATGCGCATGATTCCGGCAAGATAGGTATCCTGGCCGGTTTTTACGGTACGAATGAACAACGTGCCCTGGGAAATAATGGTGCCGGCAAAAACCTCGTCTCCGATAGCCTTGAATACAGCTTCCGAACGGCCGTTAATGGTGGCTTCATCCACCAGGGCGTCCCCGTCAAGAATGGTGCCGTCCACCGGAATCTTTTCCCCGGTATGGGATGCAACCACATCATCGGGGCGGATGTCGGCCACAGCCGTTTCAACCTCCATGCCGTCCCGCATCACATAGGCCGTAGCCGGGGCAACTTCCAATATATTGCGGATGGCTTTTCTGGACCGCTGGGCCACATAATCTTCGGTAAGTTCCGCCACATTATAGATCCACAGGATCTGGATGGCGGAAAAGGCCTGCCCCATCGCGATTGTGGCAATGGAACCGGCAGCCAAAAAGGGTTTCACCGTGACTTTTTTCTTTTCTGCAGTGTCTTCGACAGCTTCTTTGATCAGAGGCACGGTACCGGCAATGGCGGCCAACCCCAGAAAACTCAGAGGGGTCTGGGCCAATGCCATGCCAAATATCCATTTCCGGGCCAAAGCAAAAATCATCACGGACGACAGCCATGTCACCCGCCTGGCCTTGGTTGAAAAGGATGCATCGTCAGGGGTGTCGCACAGACAGGCGGCCGTGCAGGTCGCATCATCAGCGCCGACCGGATCGTCATGGGCAAAGGTTACGGGATGAGAGACCTGGGTCAGAACAGCCTGAATCAAACGATCAAGCCCTGTTTTGTCTGGATCAAACAGGATAATGACCGATCCGCTCGGTGCACGGACATCGGCCCGAATCACACCCTTCTGACCGGTCATAAATTTTTGCATCCAGGATGATTTTTCGCTGTTCTGCAGGCAAGCGGTAACCTGCACCCGCATTCTGCCTGGGATGAACTGCCTTACCCGGATACCGTTTTTTTTCAACAGGCTCCGGGTTATCGCCGGTGAATTACCGTTTATTTTCTTTTTCATAGATTCTTCGCCTAAATTAAATGGTTTTAAGGTATACTCATAGCACAGAACACTAGCCAATTCAAACTTTTTGTTTTGTTTGAATCAATCTAAATTTTATTGCGTTTATATTGCCTTGTTTGAAAATTGTGCATGAACATAAAAAATTATTCCTTGACTATTATATTAGCCTGAGCTAATGTCTATCGCCAATTAAATTATAATAAAATATTCAATTGCTTTTCAGGAGGAAATATGGCACCGTTTATACCAATAGCCTGTGGGCTGGCAACTGTTTTGACTTGTGCGTTGGCAGTGGAAACCGGTAAAGGCACAGAGAAAACCATCAAACGAAGAAAACGAAAAAATGCCAGAAAAAATAGATCGTGAAATAAAAAAGGAATTTGCCAAAATTGCCATGACAGCCAGTTTAGGGGTTGCCGTGGTCACGGCACCCTATTTAAAAAGGAACAGAACACTGAAAAATATTCATACCGGTGCCGGTCTGTTTCTTGCCGGCACCGCGTTGTGGCATCATCTCCTGTACCAACCTGAAAAAAAGGCCCAAAAAGCGAAAAAAGCGCAGTCTGAATCTGACACCCATAAACGTCTGTCGGGTAATTAATCAATTCGCTGCACTCCCATGAAAATGGTCTCTCCCCCAATTTTATTTTCCTTAAAAAATACCTTCCTTTAAGCTAGCCCCTTATTCGCCTCCCATTAAAATTGTTTGATCTATGGAAAAGTAAGCAAAAGATTTTTTTTAGTGCTGCTGGCAATAGATCTAGTGAGCATAAACATTGATTTTTTAAGTATATAAAGTTGGTTTTGTTTAAAAAACATAATAAATTTAAATAGTTGACAACTTCTCTTTTCGGAATTATGATAAAAAACATGGCGGATATATTATGAATATTTTCCCGTTAACATAAAATCACAACATTGAAGGAGCATCTTATGTTTTATCTACCATTAACAGCATCCCCCCTTGGCTGGGTCATACTTGGTGTGGGCGGATATGCCCTTTATAAAGCGGGCAAGAAAAAAGGACAGGACGAGGCTGCCGCTTCCCAGATTACGGATATTCCGGGTACAGCGGATAAAGCCGCAACAACAGTGAAAGGAGACAAATAATGAGCGTACCAGTTGTCGCACATCCCCTGGGATGGATTGTTCTCGGCGCCGCAGGCTATTTTACTTATAAAGCAGGCAAAAAAGCCGGCAAAAAAACAGAAGAGAATGTTACCAAACCCACTCTTTCTGACCGGGTTGTCAAAGGGACTATGAAAGCGGCTTACAAAACCCAGAAAGAAGTTTCTGAATGTCTGGGCAAGGCCAAAGAGAAATACAGTACCCTGTGGGCAGAGGCAAGAACAGAGACCAACACAGCATCAAGCTAAACTAACATCTATTGTGCTCCGGACCATGACTGCGCCGACCTTTTCAGACTTAAGAGAAAGGCGCAGTCCGCCCGGGCTGTCTATAGGGTACGGGTGATCTTCCCGGACCGTTTCCCTGCTCAATGAATCCCAAGGCCGGCTTTACACCAACATCCACCCTGTGGGTGGTTAGGCCCATGATCAGAATTAAATCTCCCACAGATACGCCGGATTTTAAGTCTCTCTCAAGTCAGGCCAATGAACGTATGGCGTAAGGCTGCTAAAAAAAACAAGTAGATTTGCAATTTTATTTTGCTCATGGGTCTTAGAGCCTGTTTGATAATTCGGAAAAATTGGTTCTCATTTTCATGGGTTTTCGCTTCGATCCCCTAATTACCAAACAAGCTCTAAATCAGCCGCACGACCTGGTAGACGACCACCGAAAGGGCATAGGCAAATCCAAGGGATCCCCACAATGCGAACATGCCCCATTTCCAGCTAGTTTCCCGGATCATGACCGCCACAGTGACCAGGCATGGGGCATACAGCAGAAGAAAAACAACCATTGAATATACAGTGGCTCTGTCATAGGCGGGATCTGACGCAATACTGGCGGCCAGTGCTGAAAAGTCGTCATCATCCACGCGACTGCCCATGGAGTAGGCTGTTGCCATGGTGGAGACAAAGATCTCTTTAGCTGCAAATCCGCCCACAAGTGCCACATTGGCCTGCCAGGGGAATCCTGCGTATTTGGATAGAATTTCCAGCGTTTTGCCGATACGTCCGGCATAGGCATAGGCAAGCGAGGCTTCTCCTTGATCATCATCAATTTTCTGGAGTGCCTGGGCCTTTTTTGCTTCCGCTTCTTTGGTCTGGGCGGTGTATTGAGCCGTTACCTTTGCACGCTGTGATTCAAATTTTTGTGCCTGTTCTTCGGGTAGCTGGGGAAAGGTCATCAATACCCACATCAGAATACTGGCGGCCAGAATAACGGTGCCTGCTTTTTTGATGTATGACCATACACGTTCCCATGTATGCTTAAGTACACCGTAGGCTGTGGGCATCCGGTATGGGGGAAGCTCCATGATAAACGGTGTGGGAGCGCCTTTGATTACAGTCTGGCGCAGCAGCCATGAGACGACAAGAGAAAACAGCCAGGCAAGAAGTACAATACAAAACATGGCAAAGGTTTCGCGGCCTGGGAAAAATGCGGCTGTGATCAGTATAAAGGCTGTGGTTTTGGCACCGCACACCATAAAAGGTGCGGTGAAGATAGTGGCCAGACGTTCTTTGGGGCTGCGCAGCGTCCGGGCGGCCATAACCCCGGGAACTGCACACCCGCCTGGAATTCCGCCGGACATAATGAACGGCATGACAGAGGCGCCGTGCAGACCAAAGGCAGACAATACCCGGTCCAGCATATACGCCACCCGGCCCATATATCCCAGATCTTCCAGAAAAACCAGCATCAGAAACATGATACCAATCAACGGGGTGAATCCCATGACGGCCCCGACACCGGCGATGGCCCCGTCAACGATCATGTCACGGAACAGGCCGTCCGGCAGCATCGAGGTCACAAGGGTGCTGAGCAATCCAAACCCGTCTTCCACCCATCCCTGGGGAATGGCCCCCAGATTAAAGGTTATCCAGAACATGGCATATAACAGGGCAAACATGAGAACAGGCCCTATGATGCGGTGGGTAATGATTTTATCTATTTTGTCAGACCGGTCAAACCGTTCGCCATCTTCCCGGGTGACAATCCCCTGGCGCATCAGTCCGTTAATAAACCCATATCGGTAGTCTGCCACCACAGCCTCGGGGTAAGTGTCACGATCCTTTTTGAGCGTATCGGCAAGGTCTTTTACCATAGCCTCCAGCTCTTTACTCAGTGCCCCGGTTTTTTGCCCCTGTGCGATAATCTCGCTGTCCCCTTCAATGTATTTGATGGCCACCCAGCGGGCTGGATAGATGTTTGTCATAAAATTGGCGGTTTCGATTTTCTGCTGCATCTGTTCGATGACAGGATCAATGTCCGGCCCATATGAGATCTCAAGGGGCTTGACGTTTTTATGGGCATTCATGGCCTGGGCTTTTGCCGCTTCAATCAGTTCGGCTGCCCCCACTTTTTGTCTTGCACAGCATTCAATAACCGGTACGCCCAGGTTTTCAGACAGCTTTTTCGTGTCGATGGACATGCGCTTTTTTTTGACCTCATCCATCATGTTCAAACCGATGACGATGTTGGCGTCCAGCTCCATGGTTTGAAGCGTGAGGTAGAGACTGCGTTCCAGTGATGTGGCATCCAGCAGGTTAACGACGACATCGGGCTTTTCCTTGATTATCACGTCCCTGGCCACCAGTTCGTCCTGGCTGTATGCGGTCAGGGAATAGGTGCCGGGAAGGTCGACAAAATGCAGATGTGTGCCGTCTGAAGCCACTGCATCGCCTTCGGCCCGCTCCACAGAGATGCCAGGATAGTTGCCTACCCTGGCTGACGCCCCGGTAATGGCATTGAACATGGTGCTTTTCCCGCAGTTGGGTTGTCCTGCCACGGCCACAAAGATTGGTTCATTGGACATTGGCAGCCTCCTTTACATCGCAGAATATATAATCGGCTTCATTGTTTCTCAGGGTCAGGGTAAATCCGTTCAGGCGCAGGGCAACCGGATCGTACAGCGGGGCCCGCCCGATGACGCTGATTTCGGTTCCGCTCACCAGTCCCATATCTCGGATTCTTCTGCCCAACTGCCCTTCGGCCTTGATTGATGAGACAACGCCTTTCTGGTTGACTGCCATCTTCCGCATGTTGATCTTTTTCATAATATCCTCCGCAACAGTTTAATGTTCTATTGTTGGACACACAGGTGCGCCCATTTCCAGTACTAAACGTTCAGCGATTCATCGGCAAACTTTTAGAATGAAACAATGATTAGCATGTGCAACATTCTATGTAAAGACTTAGCGTATTTAAAAAAAACTGGCCCATGGCGATGCAAAAAACAAGTCATCGGCAAGGCATGACGCTTGATCAGGCTCTTAAGCGCTACATGCAGCATGTCCAGTAGCTGATCGAAGACTTCAACGCAGCAGAAGAAAGTCTTTTTATGAGGCTCTCATATGCAAGTTGTTCATGATGCAGGAATGTTCCCAAAGGCAGAGATCAAACTTTTATTAAAAAAGTGTAAAACATTTCTTGCTCTTTACCATATGTTTTGGCAGTATGTCCTGATAAGCGGTTCCTTACTCCGCATCTTCATTGTCAAAAACAATAAGAATTTAGGAGTGATACATGGCCTGATGGTTTACCGCCTTAGCTGCTTTACTCGCATCTCTGAGAATTCATTTCTCACAATTGCGGGGCAGCCGTCTATAATGTAATGTTAGGTTGAAATTTCAAATATTTTTGGAATAGATTTTTATTTTTGAATACATGAAAGAAAAGAACAAGGCCGACCACAATGAATCTCTTTGACCCTGTTTTAACCCCACAAGATCTAACGCTTAATCCCCCAGATACATCGCTTCCGGCTATCTCCCAGGTCCCCAGATCCGTTATGTTTGCCCCCATTCCTGTCCCCCAGGATACCTATACCCCTTTGGAATTTGCCGCCATCACCATCATTCTTGCTTCTGCCGCCACCATTGGGGCCAACATGGTGGATGTGCAGAACGGCAGTCTGACCAAAGCCAGGGCTGTGGTCAATGGCCTTGCCAAAGGGACTGCGGCCTCGCTGATTCTCTCTTTGACTGATAAAAAAAGCGTACTGGATATTGGTATAACCGCCTCAGCACTTGCCGGGGCTGGATATTTGATCGATAAAGTGATGAAAAAAGACCGGGAAGCTCTCTGTGCGGCCCCGGGAGAGGATCTTCCATGAGCGAATCTATATGCCGCCCTGTTACCGTTGTCAGTGAACTGCCCAACCGGATACGGCTGAAGGGGAAGTTTCTGCGGGATCCGGATCTGGATCCTGATTATCTGGAAGCCTCCCTGGAAACCATTCCAGGCGTTGAATCCGCACGCCTGAACGGCAGAGCCTCTTCTGTCGTTGTCCGGTATGACGGCCGGACAGAAACAAGGGGGTCAATATTGGAATCCATCCAGGATCTTCCGTTAGACATGTTCCAGGGGAAAAACGACAGAAAATCACCACCCTCGCTTTTAGGCCTATCCGTGAAAGGAGTGTTGTCCATTGCCTGTTTTTTTCTGCCTGCCCTGTTTGCTGCACCCCTGGCCCTGGTGCTGTCCGCCCCTGTAATCCTGGATGGCGTGATCTGTCTTTGGAATCGCAGACTGAAAGTGGAGGTTCTGGATGCGGCTGCCGTATCATTTTCCCTGTGGCGCCGGGATTATTTTACAGCCGCCACCATCGTGACCCTGCTTGCTCTGGGTGATTATTTTGAAAAAATAAGTGAAACAAAAACCACGGGAATGCTCAAAAATCTGTTAAAACCCCAGACCGATAAAATCTGGATAGAAAAGGACGGCCAGGAGATCCAGATCCCCTTTGAAGAGGCAGGTATTGGGGATCGGGTGGTCTGCGGTCCCGGTGAAATGATTCCCCTGGACGGCCGGGTACTGGAAGGAGAGGCGGCCATTAACCAGAGCTCAGTGACAGGGGAGTCTGTGCCCGTCCATGTCGAACCCGGGGATGAGGTGATTTCTGGTTCCGTCATTGAAGAGGGCCGCATTGTTTTTGAGGCTGTCCATGTGGGGGCGGAAACCTCTGTGGCAAGGATTTCAAAATTTCTCGAAGACTCGCTGAAGTATGAATCCGAATCCCAGAAAAAAAGTGATGAACTGGCAGATAACCTGGTTCCCCTTACCTTTGGCCTGGGTGTCGGCCTGTTTGCACTGACCCGGGATCTGGAAAAATCGGCTGCCGCACTCACGGTGGATTATTCCTGCGTCATAAAACTGTCCAGTCCTGTTGCCGTGCGTGTGGCCATGTACACCGCAGCCCTTCAGGGTGTGCTGCTCAAAGGTGCCCAGGCCATGGACAGTCTGGCCAGGGTGGATACCCTTGTCTTTGATAAAACAGGCACCCTGACCCTGGGTGAACTTAAGGTGACGGACATATTCAGCGCACAGGACCTGGATGATGACGAGCTTCTTGCGCTGGCCGCCTCTGCGGAAGAACATTACTCCCACCCCGTGGCCTCTGCCGTGGTTGGTGCGGCCCGGGACAAGGGGCTTGCCCTTTCTCCCACCAGCCAGGTGGACTTTATCGTGGCCCACGGGGTGTCTGCCTATATAGATGATCTTAATGTTCTGGTGGGCAGCCGGCATTTTATAGAGGATGACGAAGGCATTGACTGCTCAGGTGCGGATCCGGCGGCATTTAGGTTCCAGAAAGAGGGAAAAAGTCTGCTCTATGTGGCCCGGGACGGGAAGCTTGAAGGCGTTTTAGGACTGCGGGACGAACTTCGTCCCGAAGCACCGGCAGTGCTTGCCGGACTTAAAGCCGCCGGTATTAAGAAAATCATTATTCTCACCGGAGACACGGAGCGAACAGCCAATGCGTTAGCCGCCTCTCTGCCGGATGTTGATGAGGTTCATGCCGATCTCCGGCCCGAGGATAAAGCCGGTATTGTGACCCGGCTCAAGGAGGAAGGCTCTATCCTTGGGTTTACTGGGGACGGCGTGAACGATGCCCCGGCCCTGGTGTCTGCCCATGTGGGAATTTGTCTGCCTTCCGGTGCGGACCTTGCCAAGGAATCCGCCCAGGTGATTCTGCTCAAGGAAGATTTGAACACCCTGCTCACAGCCCGCCTGATTGCCCTGCGCTGCCAGGAAACCATAATGCACTCTTTTGTTTCTGCGGTGTCCCTTAATTCTTCATTTCTATTGCTGGCGACCCTGGGATGGCTCCGTCCTGTGGGCGCGGCAGTCCTCCATAATTTATCGACGGTGGGGATTATAGGATATGCCGGATTAAGGGAGAGGCAGCTTATTGAAGATAACGCCGCTAAAAAAAATAAAGAAAGAGGGGAAAATGTACTCGTCACTGCTTGATGCGCCTGTAAATACAGAACTGATACTGCTCCAGGTGACCAATCCTGCCCTGGAGAAATGGATGAAACATATGGGCCTGTTTACCGGCGGCCGCCTTATCCGGCATGATGAAGAGTTTAATTTTAATTCTGTCCGGGTGCACGGGGAAAATGGGGATGTGGTTATTCCGGCAGGTATGGTCATGAAATTGTATATCCACCTTGAATCCGGGGAAAAGATCCCTTTGAACCAGATGAAAAAAGGCCAGGAAGGCCATGTGGAGATTCATTCGGGCGGCCAGTATATTGAAAAAGCCCTGGCCCATTTAGGCCTTCCCGTGAAAGGCAATCTTCGTTTTATCCGGGAGTTACCCCATATGGATTATCTGGTTTTGATCAACCGCCGGGAAAGAACACGACTGTCCGAAGGGGAAACCGCAAGAATATGGGGCCGCTATCCGGGAAAAGCCGCCACCCAGTTCTACTTTGCTAAAAAGGACCTTGATTTTGAGGTAACCGAAGTGATGGGCGGGCCCAGGGGTGTTAAACATCTGAAAACCCACGGGGTGACTGTTGGAACGACACTGACCCTGGAATCCATTGAGCAGGTTTATTCCCTGCAGGGGCACGGTCCGGAAAGCACACCTGTGACCATTTCAAGTCCGGGCGGCCTGCGGCTTTTTCTTACACCTGAAAAGGCCGGCGCAGTCATTGTCCGGGCAGCGACATAAGGCCCACATGGTCAGAATTAAATCTTCCATAACTGCGCCGGATTTTAAGTCACCATCCAAGGCACGCCAATGGAAGAATATTTGATATACCCGTCGTTATTTAAATCTATACACCCATTTCAGGAGACGTATATGGAATCACACACCCATCAGTCGTCGGTAGATGCGGCCATGCCCCAGGGGCAGCCCACTGGAACCGAAAATATGACAGCCCAGACACCGGGCACAACCCAGATGCCATCGCAGGCAGCCGCCCCGGAAATACCCGGCCAGGCGTCACCCACAGATGCGGCCCAGACAGTAACGGCTACCCCCTTGCCCCAGGCAGCGGCGCCGGATCAGCCAAATCAGAGCGTTTTTCAATCCCCCCAGGCCCAGGCCGCCGGACAGCAGGTCCCATCCCAGCCCAGTGTTATTGTGGACCAGGCCACAGGCCAACTGTATTATACCATGCCCCAGGGGCAGCCCGTGGCACAGCCGGCACCCAATAACGGCCAATATGTGTATTATACAGCACAAACACAGCCAGAGCAGCTATCTGAACCCCGTCAGCCTGATTTCGCCCAGATTATAAAGTCAGTTGAAGATTTTGCTGAAGGTGATGCCACGGTCGCGGATGTGGTGAAAACCCTGTGGACCGAAACATCCCAAGATGATCAATTTTGGAAAGGGGCTGTTGCAGGGGCAGTCGCAGCCGTTCTTTTTACCAGTGAATCCATGCGCGGCGCCTTGGGGAAGACCTTTGGCGGCCTTTCAGGTAAAAATGCCCCAGATGCCGAAGCGCCGTCTTCCCCTGAATCTGAGGTTGATCCAAAAACCGAATAATTTGATATAACAGTTCCGGACTGACCTGGCATATCAGTTGTCAGGTTTTAGTCTGTAACGCAAGTTGAAAGCACTTTATCGTTTACACAGATTTTACTTATAGAAAAGGAGTTTAACTTATGGAAAATGTTTCCACAGTAAATCATACACCATCCTATCAGACGACACCCCTGCACCCGTACAGTGCGGTGCCGGTGACTCCGGTACAGACCTACCCGGTAAAATCCACTGTCGATTCGGTCACTGTTTCAAAGACAGCAAGTGCAGGAATCTTCGGATTTATTGTTGTGTCCACAGGTACTATGGGGGCCAATCTTAATAAGGTCACCGACGGTGAGATGACCATGGCCCAGGCCGCTGGGGACTGCCTGGCCAAAGGAGCCATCGGCGGCACCGCAGCCGCCTGTGCAACGGCTGCAGCAACTACTTTGACCAGCGGCAGGGTTGCCGGTTTAGCTGTCACCCTTGCAGCGGCCACAGGCGTCAGTTATATGATTAACCGCATAATTTCCTAAAGAGGATTTGAAATATGAGTTCTTATATTAATCCCAATACCCAGCATCAGATCTACTATCAAACCCCTGACCAGAGCCAACAAGCTTCGGTAGACCTGGCTGCCGCAGCCGAACCTAAGGTATATGCCGTTCCCCAGAACTATGCCGAGCAGCAGATATCTCCTCCAACCGCCTCGTTTTTAGGGCTTGATCTCAGTTCAGCCACATTTTGGAAAGGTGCTGTGATCGGTGCCGGTGTGGCCCTTCTGGTGAGCAGTGAAACCGTTCAGAAAGCTGTGGTTAAGACCGTTTCCAGAGGTATGGCGGCTGCATCCGCCGGTATTGAGGAACTCAAAGAAAAATTCGAGGACGCCAAGGCAGAGGTGGAGGCTGAGGCCGCGGAAAAAAAATAACAACGACATACAATGCATCCATCAGAGGTTTGCCGACAGTTGCAGAGAATGGGACCAAAGCCCTTGAACACTATCTGGCATAAATTGCAAGGAATTCCTGAATAGCAAGTCATAAATCTGCTACAGAAAAATAACAGGAGGCAGATGGCAGACAAAAAAACAACACACCTTTTGTGGTCGACAGGCTGTTACAGAATAGATCCGTTTTTGAAGTTCAAGGCGGAAAATCAATTTGTATGAAAGAAACTAATCGGTTAACTTAGTTCTTTCATATAACCCCCATGTCCTAACGGACACAACGAAGCATGAAACACTTGCAAAATTTAAGAAAAATGGTCATAGCTATTCAATTTTATTTTGATAAAGAAATATAAAGAGGATAGCCATGACCAAGAGATCAAAAGATAGCACATTAATCCAAATTGTTCACCCTATTTGTTGTGGTTTAGATGTCCACAAAGACAAAAAATCACTGTTGATGACAATGGCAAAAAACAACATGAAATCAAGGAATTTTCATCATTTACCCAAGAATTACAGAAAATGAAAACTTGGTTAGTTGCCAATAAATGTCCAGTAGTGGCAATGGAAAGCACCGGAGTATATTGGCATCGGTATATAACACCATTGAAGATACGATAGAGGTTGTTTTGGTCAATGCCAGGCATATTAAAAATGTCCCTGGCAGGAAGACAGACATCTGTGACAGTAAATGGCTTGCAGGACTTCTTGGCCATGGAATCGTAAAAGGTAGTTTTATTCCGCCTGAACATGTTCGTGAATGGCGTGAATTAAGCCGATTAAGAAAAACATATACAGAATCATTAGCGGATTATAAACGACGTGTTCATAAATTATTTATCACGGCAAATATTTAAAATTGATTCCATTGTTTCTGAGCTGTTTGGTCGTACTGGCCTCAATCTCATTGAACTGTTATGTAAGAACGATGAATTGAGCCTGGAAAAAGTCCAGGAATGCACAAAAGGAAGCCTAACAAAGAAAGTCGCTGAATTGTATCGAAGCCTCGATGGGTATTTTAAAGCTCACCATCAATTCCAATTGGTTGGCATGATGGAGATCATTGAGATGTATCAAAGACAGATTGCCCAAATTAGCGATAGATTGGAAGTGCTTACCAAGAACCATGAAAATTTGCTGGAACGATTAGATGAGATTCCCGGAATTGATAAAAAATCAGCGCAATCAATCATAGGAGAAGTCGGGGTAACTTTGGATGAATTCGAATCCATGCCTGCTTTTGTTGCATGAGCTGGCCTGTGCCCGGGAAATAACGAAAATGCGGGCAAACGAAAAAGTGGCAGGAATGCGGTTCGCAATCATCCTTTCAAAACGATTTTAATTCAGGTCGCATGGGCTGCGATCAAGAAGAAGGGCTCATATTACAAAACAAAATACTATAAATTGAAAGCAAGACGGGGGGCAAGAAAAGCAATAGTTGCCATAGCTGATAGAATCGCAAAAGCCATTTACAACATCATCAGAAATGGTCAGAAATATAAAGATCTTGGTGAAGAATACTTGAACAAAGTCAACAAGCAAAGATTGTTGAGAAATTTGGCAAAGAAAGCTGATGAATTAGGCATGAAGCTGGTCCCTTGTGAAAATTAATTAATTTAAGCACATTGTATTTTTAGATAGCGTTTAGAGTGAGCGGTAGACAAATTATTATTGATTCAGCAGATAAAATAAAAGTCGGATGTTGAAATGAAGGCATAGAGCACGAATATAACATGACGGACCGTTTTTTTTTGCACAACGAACTGTTAGTCCTTCACCGAGGGAACTACGCATATAAAACTTATTTAGAGTAAATCGGTCTCTGCTGCCACAAACTTGTAACTTAAAATAAAAGTGCTGATGGAGTAGAGCCCATAAGCCAACGGAATTTTATTGCCTATAGTACTGGTGGTGTTTCATATAAAAAAAAAGAAATTGGGGAAATCAGCATTCTGTAACAACCTGTCGAAGTTTTTTTGTCAAGAATAAAGACCCAACAGGGTTCTACACCACTTTAAATTTTCCCACCATTTCATTAATTTTATCTGCCAGCCCGGAAAGCTCGTCTGCATTACCCTTTACCTGGGAACCTGAATCCTTCATCTTCATGGAAGAGGTGTTGACCTCTTCAGGATCCCTGGCGATGGAACCGATGGCATCGGAACTGTGGGAAACATTGGTGTTCACCTCCTGGATACCGGAAAATGCCTGGGCAATATTGTCAGAAATTTCATTTGTGGTGCCGGCCTGTTCGTCTACCGCTTTAGAAATAGAGGCGACAACCTCATCTACATTGCCGATGACCTTTGAAATTTCACTGATATCGGTAACGGTTTCCCGGGTGGACACCTGGACCGCTTCAATCTGCTTTTTGATCTCAAGGGTGGCTTCGGCGGTCTGACTGGCAAGAACTTTGATTTCATTGGCGACCACGGCAAACCCTTTGCCGGCTTCCCCGGCCCGGGCCGCTTCAATGGTTGCGTTCAGGGCCAGCAGATTGGTCTGCTCCAAGATATCGGTGATCACCTCGGTCACTTTTCCGATGGCCTGAACCGCGTTGCCCAGGCCGTCTACTTTCTTTGAGATTTCTCCGGTCCGTTCCACCGCATTGCGGGTAACCTGCTTTGCCTCTTCAGAATTTTGTGCAATTCCGTTAACATTGACTGTCATCTGTTCGGTGGCCTGTACCACCATATCCAGATTTGTGGTCGCCTCTTCCATTGCCGCAGCCACAGAAGTGATATGGTCATTCACCGCTTCGGAAGCAGCCGTCACCGAGTTGGATTTTTCTGCAGCTTGGTCAGCATCCAAGGCCATCTGCTTTGAAATGGTCACCAACCTGGAGGAAGAGCCGGACAGAACACCGGCGTTATCTGCAATATCTTTTATCATGGTCTGTTGTCCCCTTTTGAACGTCCTATGGTGAAATGAATTTCAGCCCGCCGGAAACGATACTCCGGGCAGGCAATATGAGACTGATTTCCCTACTGATTCATGGCAGTTACAATAGCAGATACATCCACATATTTTTCAAAGTGCCGGGCCAGGATATCATACTGCCTGTTCCGGCCCTGCAGGCCGCAGGATTCCGGGGGCTCAAGTTCGCTCAGGCCCAGAAGCGAAAACCATTTTTTCAGGATGGGGGCGGCGTCAAAAAAGCCATGCATGTAGGTGCCCATGACCCTGCCCGAGTGGGCCATGGCTCCGTCAACATCCGTACAGGCCTGTTGGTTTCTCTCTTTTACGCTTAACAGGCTGTTGCTTGCCGGTTTTCCCGGAAAATTCCCATGAGCGGCAGCTGTGCGGCCCATGCGGATTTCATAGCCCAGACCCGGTGCGCCCTCCCATTCAAACCGGGAAACGGTCGTGGTTTTAGGGGATTTAAGAACCGTTTCAAGGGGCAGAAGGCCCAACCCATCAGTGTGACCCGGGGGGCCTTCAATGCCATGGGGATCATGGACTTTTGCCCCCAGCATCTGATAACCGCCGCATATGCCCAGGATATGCCCGCCGTTTTGAACATAAGCCTGGATCCTGGAGGCCCAACCGGTTTTGACAACCCAGTTCAGGTCGCTGCGGGTGCTTTTGGAGCCGGGCAGGATTACGGCTTTATAGAGGGACAGGTCTCTTGGATGTTCAACAAAATCCACGCCCAATCTTTCCACCTGACACAAGACATCAAAATCGGTAAAATTGGAGATATGGGGCGTACGCACCACCAGGATCGTGGGGGTTTGGGCAGGATCTGTCCTGGCCACGGCGTGTTCAATGGCCACGGAATCCTCATTGGGAATATGGTGGCTGATCCAGGGCAGCACACCAAAAACCGGCTTGCCTGTCTTTTTTTCAATCCAGTCCACCCCCTCTTTAAACAGCGAAATATCGCCCCTGAACCGGTTGATGATAAAACCTGCGATGAAATCCTGTTCAGCCTTGTTCAGACAAGCCAGGGTACCCACAATCTGGGCAAACACCCCGCCCCGATCAATGTCAGCGGTGAGAATCACCGGCGCCCTGGCATAGGCGGCCATTTTCAGATTGACGATATCCCGTGCCATAAGATTAACTTCAGCGCAGGAACCAGCCCCTTCGAGCACCACCACATCATTGGCGGCGCGCAGGCGGTCCAGAGCCTCACAAGCCGTATCCCAGAGTGTTGCCTTCTCCCGGTGATATTGAGCAGCGGACAGATCTTTATACACCTTGCCCAGCAATACCACCTGGGAACCGATCTGGGTTACGGGCTTGAGCAGCACCGGGTTCATGTCCACATGGGGGGGAATGCGGGCGGCTTCGGCCTGGACAATCTGGGCCCGGCCCATCTCAAGGCCTTCCGGGGTAACGCCTGAGTTATTGGACATATTCTGTGACTTGTAAGGGGCTACCTTATACCCGCGGTCGGAAAAAATCCGGCAAAGCGCTGTGACCACCACGCTTTTCCCCACATCAGACCCTGTCCCCAGGGCGGCGATACATTTTGCCTGTTTCATGTCAGCAATCCTATGTCATACTTTTTACTATACCCCCGGGGGGTGATCATCAGATCATTGTAAATAAAGGTAGAACTGTTTCCCACAATCACAATGCTCTGCATATCCACCTCAGCCTTGTCCAGATCCTGCAAGGCACACAAGGCCACCTTCTGGTTGTCCCGCATGGCGCCGGTGACAATACCCACCGGGGTGGTGCCGGCCCGGTGTTTCAGAATAATCGCCATGGCCCGGTTGAGCTGCCAGTCGCGCTTTTTGCTTTTGGGGTTGTAAATATTAATAACAAAGTCGGCCAGGGCTGCGGCATCCAGGCGTTTTTCAATGATCGGCCAGGGGGTGAGCAGATCACTTAAACTGACAGCGGCAAAATCATGGGTCAAAGGCGCGCCCAAAAGCGCGGCACCGGCAGCAAGAGCGGGGATGCCCGGCACCACCTCAACATAAAGACCGCCTTTTTTGCCGGTATTGCAGGCAATTTTTTTCAACGCCAGCATTTCCAAAACCAGGCCGGCCATGGCGTAGATGCCTGCATCTCCACCGGAAATCAGGGCGCAGCAATAGCCGTCAAGGGCGGCATCAATGGCGGCCTGAACCCGGTCCACCTCTTTGGTCATGCCTGTGGTCAATATCTTTTTGCCCTTGATCAGCTCTTTGATCAGCTCAAGGTAGGTGTTGTACCCCACCACAATATCGCAGGATTCCAGGACCTGACGTGCCCGGCCGGACATATGGTCGGCCTTGCCGGGGCCTGTGCTTACGATATAAAGGATGTTTCGGCCAAGGCAAGGGTCACTGTCCGACTGGCGGTTTTGGGTGTTAACAGACAAGTGCTGCCTGTTGCCAGCATGGCTGCGGCTTCGCATACGCTCTTGACTCCTATATGTTTGTTCACCAGGGAAGAGGGATTGGGCACTGTCTTTACCTGGTCCAGTTCATCCTTTGTATAAAATGCAATGGGGATGTTCAAAGTTTGGGCAAGTTCCAAAAGTCCCGGTTCATCGGATTTAAGATCCACGGATACGATTTTAGACAGGCTGTTCACGCTGAATCCCCGGGCATGAAAGACCTGCCGTAAATGGTCTTCGAGCTCCTGGCGGCCCACGCCCCTTCGGCAGCCCATACCGGCCACCAGCATTCTGGGCCGCAGCACCAGAACGTTTTCCGGCAGGTCGCGGACCTTGTAATCCACCCAGATTCCGGATTTCCCAGGCGTAAAGCTGCAGGACGCTTCCATGAACCTGGCGGGCAGATGCGGAGACACCCGGTGAAATGGGTCGTGAACCGGCAAAGGCTCCCCCTTGATCCAGGCCATACTCACATGTTTAATGGCTGTTTTATTTTCGATATACAGATGATTGTCCCGGGCGATCACATCAATGGCCGGCACCTGGTTGACATCCGTTGCTGTGGTGATCACAGGCTGTGCCCCCAGTATATCCGCAAGCGTGACCGCCAGTTCATTGGCGCCACCAATATGGCCTGAGACCAGACTGATGACAACGCAGCCCGCCTCATCCCCGCACACCACCGCAGGATCTGTGGTTTTATCCTGGATCAGCGGGGCAATGGTGCGCACCACAATGCCCGTGGCCATAATAAAATAATGGGCATCATAACGGTTCCAGACCGGTGCCAGGGCCGTGGCCAACGTAAAGAACCGGGAATAGGACTCATCTGGAACAAGCTTTTCTGATGCAAACAGGTCCGCATGGGGCAATGCCTGTTTCACCTGGTTTGACAGGATCATCCCATGGGGTGTGAGCACCCACACCGCAAGTTTTTTTTCAGCCCAGTTGATCACGTCGTGCTCCGGTATCCATGGGCAAAAGTCCGGTCATACAGCAGTGATGTGGCATCTTTCTGTGTCTCCAGAAAAGGGCCGACAATGATGAGCGCCAAGCGGGTTATCCCATTTTCCGCCATGGTCTCAGCCAACTGATCCACGACAGTAACAATAACACACTGTTCGGGATGACTCACCCGATGGACCACAGCCACAGGCGCTTTGGCCCCATAGGCTGGGGCCAGGATATGCTGCACCTGTTCGGCCATACCGGCGCTTAAGTAAATCGCCATGGAGGTTTTATGGGCGGCAAGGCTTTCCAGAGACTCTTTTTCCGGGACCGGGGTCCGGCCTGATATCCGGGTAAAGATCAGGGTTTGGGATTGTCCGGGTACGGTGTATTCAACCTTGAGCGCAGCGGCTGCGGCAAAGGCGGCGGTGACACCCGGGATCACCTCGTATGACACCCCGTGTTGATCCAGAAGCCGCATCTGCTCGGCAATGGCCCCGTAAAGGGAAGGATCGCCTGTGTGCAGCCGCACAACCTTTAGCCCCTTGTCCCATGCATCAGCCATGGCATTGACTATTTCATCCAGATGCATGCCTGCGCTGGATTTTTTTTCAGCCGCATCACCAGCCCAGGTCAGTACGGCTTCGGGCACCAGGGAGCCTGTGTAAAGGATATAATCAGCCCCTTCCAGCGCTTTCATTCCCCTGACCGTAATCAGATCCGGCCCCCCCGGCCCTGCCCCGGTAAATAGAACCGGATATTTTTTCATCATGTTCTTCATGGGTTTGCTTTTTGTGCTGAAATGATCCACACAGGATTCAATGCCTCCATGCGCCGTCCCCAGGGCATGTCCCGGGATTTGCTGATCTGGGCCTGGGTCAGGCTTACCCCAAAACCCTTTTCTTCCAGCACGGATACCGCCAGAGACAGGGTCTCCATGAGTACGGTATTGATAACGATTTTACCCACAGGATTCAAAACCGTTGTCACCACATCCAGCACCTGGTCCAGATTTTTTCCGGTACCCCCGATAAAGACCCGGTCCGGGGCCGGCAATGTTGCCAATCCATCGGGAAGTTGTGCTGAAATCACAGATAGATTATTGACCTTGAACCGCTCAACATTGGCCTTGATCTGTGCCACACGGCTCTGTTTTTTTTCCACGGCATACACAAACCCATCCGGTAAAAATAAGCTGGCTTCAATGCCCACAGATCCCGAACCTGCCCCCAGATCCCACAAAATATTATCCGGGGCCAATGCCAGGGCTGCCAAAGACAACACACGTACCGGAGCCTTGGTAATCAGGCCCTTTTCGTGTACAAACCAGTTATCCGGGGTGCCCAGACCCAGGGGGCCGGATGGGGGGGCCGGTTCTCCTTTCTGGAGCACCACCACATTGGGTCGGGCAACACCGCGTCCCCAATCGGTGTGTTCATCTATGGGAAAAATATTCTCTTCCGGCGCACCCAGATTCTCCAGCACCCACATCTGCCAGTCATACCCATGGCGATCCACCTGTTTTTTAATGGCCATGGGATCATTTCCAGGATCGGTGAGCACACATAGCAGATCTTTGTCATCCATGGCCGTTGCCAGCACCGACATATTGTCCCGGCCGTGCAGGCTCACCCAGGCCGCATCCTGCCAGGGCAGTTTAAGCCGGGCAAAGGCAGCAGCCATGCTGGTGACATTGGGATGGATAATCACCTTATCCGCGCCCAGGTGTGTAATCAAGGTGTTGCCGATACCGAAAAAAAGCGGATCCCCCGAAGCGAGCACCACCACAAGCCCGTCACCCATATGCTTTTCAATGAAATCCAGCACCCTGGACACAGGGCTTGATATCTCTTTTTTTAACGCCGTTGCATCCCCAAAATATGACAGATGCCTTTTTCCTCCCACCAGAACAGCTGCCCTGTCAATGAGTGCCAGATGAGATGCGGTAAGATCAGTGGGGCTAAGGCCCATGCCGATCACATGAACCGGTTCAGTCATGACGGGTTTTCCTCCTGTGCTGCACAAAGGGGCTAAGGCCCATGGTCAGCATTTATTTTTTCCCCAGCCCCTGAACCCCCATTGTCTGGATCAGTTCATTGATATTGGTTGTTTTCAGATTCATTCCGCCTTCGGATACGGGTAAAAGAATCACTTTTTTGCCCTGGAGGGCTTCGGCGATTTTCAGTTTGACCAGCGCTTCGCCCCCGGCACTGGCCATGGCATTGTTCATCTCATAAATTCCCTTGGCTTCGGCTTCACCTTCGGCTTTGATGGCCTGGGCAAGAAGCTGCTGTTTTTCGTAATAGACATCTGCTTCAATTTTGGCTTTCATGAACTCGCCGTCCACATCGGCGATCATCCGGTTGACTTCGCCCCTGGCTTCTTCAAGTTTGCGGTTGTACTCTTCCTGGGCGGCATGCTGGGCAGACTTGTTTTTTTCAACCAGCTGGTCAGCCACCTTTTTATCCTCAATGGCTTTCTGGTATTTGGCATTAAACCGGTAATCCTTGGTCAACACCTTTTCAATGACAATCCCCATGGGTTTGAACATCTTTTGCAGGTATTCTTTTGTTTTCCGGGCCTGGCCCCCCCTGCTGGCTGCAACGTAAAATTCTTCGGTGGTCAATTCGCCAAAAATGTCCCGGGGTTTGCTCCGGACAATGGTGCGCACGATTTTCTGGCGAAGATCCATATCGTTTTTTGCCACATGCTGCAGAATATAGGGGGCCTTTGCGGGATCAATTTTATATACGATAATGGCATCAAGACTGATGTCGTTGCCGTCTATGGTTTTAAACAACAGATCGTCCCGGGTTCTCCGGTCACCTTTATTGGCGTCATAGGTCATTTCAAGGTTTTGAAGCTTGGTGTCAAAGGTATGCCAGTCATTGATAAAGGGCATAAAAAAGTAGGTGGAACCCGGGGCATAATATTTTTCTTCCACCCCCTTTTTCCCTAAAAAGGAGAACTTTATTGTTCTGACCCCCACCTCTGTGCTGCCTGTTGAATGGGGCATGCAGCCGGCGAGCATCGTGATCACGGCCATCAGGAATATCATTTTTTTCATTGAGCACCTCCTTGGCTGCGGCTGCTGCGGACATCAAAAAGTTCCAGGGCGTTGTTCAGGTCAAGGGGGTTGACCCCGGAAGGCCCGTCACTGGGAAGAATGACCACATCAATGCCTTTATACACCTGGGCCATTTTCAATCCCACCATACGTTCAGCCCCTTTTCCCTGGAGGGCTTCATTTTTCAAACGGACTTTTTCCGCTTCCGCCAGTTTCACAAGCAGATCCGCTTCTGCCGTTTTTTTTCTGTAATACAGATCTTTTTCAGCCTGTTTTCTGGTGACATAGGCTTTTCCCTTTTCAAGCTCAACAGAGACGCGCACCTTGCCTTCCTGTTCAATTTTGGTCAGTTTGGCCCCTTCAATGGCTGCCCTGGCCTCTGCCTGATTTTTAAACACAAGCTGGTCTTTCAGTTTCTTTTCTTCGATATTTTTCTGAATCTCGTTGCTGTACTGGAAATAACGGACCAGGACGTACTCCACAACGATCCCCTTGTCTTTGAGCTCTTCATTTAACTCCTGTTTTGCTGCCAGGGCCTTTTCAACTCTCATGGGGCTGTTGAAAAACTCTTCAGTGGTCAGCTTTCCCAGATTGTTTTTAAGGGCAGGCTCTGTTTTCGGAATAATGCCGTTATCTTCAAACAGCCGGCCGGGACCGATGTCGGTAAACACCTTGTAGGGGTCATTGATCCGGTAGATGATGGAGACATCCACATCCACGAAAAATCCGTCGGAAGTCTGGATATGGGCGGCTCTTTCGATTCTGGTATCATAGGCAGCGTTCTGGGAGGCGTTGGTCAACTCCAGCACCTGCAATGCCCTGGGCAGTTTGTGCATCTCCTGAATCCCAAAGGGAAGGACCAGGTGAAGCCCTGTTTCATACACCTTTTTTTGCACACCACGGTGCAGACCGATTTTATTGACCTTTATGCCGTATTCATAGGGCTGGATATACTCCAGAAACGATCCATATGCCAGCATGGCAAGGACAACGACTACCGTGAAGATCTTAATGGTGAGCGGTACCTTGAATGTGAACTTCGGCAGCCTGGCTTTTTTTACAAAGCCACTGGCTGAATGAATTACCTTTAGGTTATTGTCTTCCACGTTGTCATGGGTCTCCATGATATCTCCTGAATATAGATTTATATTTAAAAAAAATCACATTATGGCGCAGGGTTATATCACCAGTCCTGTCCTCTACCTTATTTTGATCATGGGCCTACATCTGTCTTCTATCTATCGGGGGGATCAGCCTGCCGTTGACGCGAGCCGAGCAAGTTGTGGAAGCCAGATTTTTTCGAAAACCAAGAGCTTTCAAAAAGCCGCTAGTCCCCCTCGGGTCGGCTGCAGCGTTTTGGTGAACGAAGCCGCTCGCGCGACGGAAAACCCTGAAGTCATGTAGACTTTTAATTGTGGGATCAAAAGGACGATCCCAACTATCAATAATTAAAGGAGTATACCATGAACAGATCCGAAGTAAACCGTTTTAACAAACTCTATGACCGCCATTTAAAAACCCTTAGAGCCTGAACGCTTGTCGCCAAAGCCGACAGCTTTGGGTTTTACGTGAGCCATGTTTCATGCTCTATCCGTTTCATTACAAAACGGCCTTTGCTTCTTGTCAATGGGCGCGAGAAATTGAGCCATTTATGGTCATCAAAAATGAGCCACCCTGATTCATTTTATAGATCTCCTTTGTTTTGTTCCGTTATAGGATC
>PDWI01002380.1_pt1 | contig 28354 bp, 13 predicted proteins | sample 1430891 | NCBI WGS metagenome assembly PDWI01 (sample SAMN01162508, study PRJNA174530) | Oral metagenome, whole genome shotgun sequencing project. | biome: Marine environment; feature: Marine mammal; material: Swab sample of the gingival sulcus; isolation source: swab sample of gingival sulcus... | reverse complement strand
GCATAAATTACGCTTGCGTAAAATCCTTCGTAAACACTGATGTTGTTTTTCGTGTAATTTTCGTACGGAAGAGAAGAAAATAAAGAGAAAAGCGATGTTTTAAAATCAGTTAAATTACCGTCATGCAAAGCAGAAAACCCGTTATCCTGATTTTTTATTAAATGTGTTGAGTTATAGACAAGCGTATTTAAAACTGAATTATTAAGACTTATCCTTACTTCTTTATTCGGAACTCTAAGAGAATATTTTATACCGCCTCTGGGGCTTTCAAGTATTTCTTTTATCGTTAAATAACCGCTTTGGAAAAGCAATGCTTCGATATTTATATCATCAATATTGAATGAATTAAGCAATTCTTCGCCGACAACAATATTTTCAAGATCAGGCAAATAATAGTTTTTTTGTTTTATAAGTTTTAAAAGAAAAGAAGGAGTTCCCGTTTCAAACCAATAATTCTTGTATAAAAATTTGTTTCTGATGAAAAGAAGAATATCAAAAGGATTGTAAACTTTATCTTTCAAAAAATAATATCCGTTGTACCATTCCTTTAGTTTCTTCAAATCAACTCCTTTTAAAAGAGGTTTGAAAAGAGTTTCAATATCGCAGTGAGTATAACCGCAAATATTGCCGTACTCGGAAGCAAGACTTATGTCTTCTATATTATTTAAGCCGCTGAATATGCTTACTCTTGAAAATTTGCTTACTCCCGTAAGAAAAACGAATCTCAGGTATTGATCGCAATCTTTCATTACGCTGTAAAAATTTTTTAATTGTTCTTTTCGTTTATTCAAATGTTCCGAATTTTCTATATTGTCCAAAATAGGTTTATCGTATTCGTCTATGAGAATAACGACTTTTTGCTTATACTTTTTGTATGCTTTCCGTATAAGGTTTTCAAAACTTCCGGCATTATCCGAATAATGAACAGACAATTCCAATCTTTCCGCATTGGCGCTGATAATTCTTCTGAAAGTTTGTTCCATACCGTTATCGGACTGCAAATCACCGGAAAAACTTATATGAATAACCGGATAAGTCCGGCTGAAATAGTATTTGTTTTCTATGTACAAACCTTTGAAATATTCTTTTTTGCCTTCAAAAATACACTTCAAAGTATCAAGAAAAAGACTTTTCCCGAATCTTCTGGGGCGAGAAAGAAAAATATATTTATAATTATTGATCAGTTCAAAAGCTTCTTGGGTTTTATCGATATAAATATAATCGTCTTCCCTTATTTCACTGAACGTCTGTATGCCGATCGGTAATTTCATTTTAATGTCTCCTCCCTGTTAGTCTAAAAAGTCTTAGCAGGCAATAAAAAATATTGTCAAGTTTGTTTTATTAATTTCCGAATTACTTTCTGATCTTAAATAAAAACGGTTGTTAATGGATTTTTTTCTTTAAAAAAGGAATTTTTTTGCCTATTTTCAGGAATATCTTACCTAAATCAATAACTTTATCTTCCTTCATGGAACGAATTACCAGATAAACTCCCGAAAAAGCGATTAAAATATTGGCAATCCACATGGCAAGAAAAGGAGATACAATTCCTCTGTCAGCCAATTCTTCTCCTCCTATCAGCATTAAATAATAAAGCAAAAATACGAATGAACTGACGGAAACTGCCATTCCTATGCCGCTGGTTCTGGTCATCATTCCCACGGGAGCTCCTATCAAAACAAAGAGGAAGCAGGCAAAAGCAATAGCGTATTTTTTATGAATCTCCACTTTGTATCTCATAATGTCTTCTTGGTGTATTTTTATGTTGGCATTTGCAACATCGATTAATTTTATTTGTTTATTAAGATTTGATTTATAATTAAAGGCAAGAGAATCCGCTTTGAGGTCGGCAATTTTATTTTCGACTTTTTTTATCCTTTCTTTTTTTTCTGATATATATTTTTTTTCTTTTTCAATTCTGCTCCATAATTCTTTTGAACTTAACTCTCTGTCTGAATGATAATTTGAATTTACTTTTTGTGTATCAAAACCGAGATCAGGTCTGTTAAGGACAAATTTTTTGAATTTTCTTATTTCAAATTTGGCATTATCTTTTTCATCTCGATTATACATCTCTCCATTGTATAGTGTTGCCTGCAAAGAGTTTCCTCCGTTGTAAAGATCGATATTTCCGTGTTCCGCAGTAATCATTTCGGGAAATACGGATTTGTCATGCTCGTAAATAACAATCCCTTTCAATTCTTCGCCGGTATTTTCGCTTACGTAAACCGTAAATCTGTCTATTTTGGTAAATTGTCCTTGTTTCAACGCTGTTATCGGCTTGCGATAATTTGCCTGAAGCAGAAGATTTTTAAGTTTATGATTTGCCGACGGAAGAATTTCATTATTAAAGTAAACCATGAAAAAAGAAAGAATTAGAGAAGCGGCAACCGTCGGTTTAAGAAGAGAGAATATATTTATTCCGCAGGATTTAAAAGCTACGATTTCATTGTCCGTACTCAAACGCCCGAAAGACATAATCGAGGCGGTCAAAACAGAGGCGGGAACGGATAATGCCATCAAAAAAGGCAAGCTGAGTCCGAAAATTTTTACTACTGTTACCGCTCCGAGGTTCTTTTCTATGATTAATTCCAATAAATCTATAAGATGATCCATCATCATGACAAATGTCAGTACAACCAACGAGACAATAAAAGGTTTAAGGTTTTCTTTTAATATGTATTTTTCGAGTATTTTCAATTATTTCTCCAAAAGTCTCATGAATTCTTCTTCGTTTATAATCTTTACTGAGCCGATTTCTTGAGCTTTTTTTAATTTTGAGCCGGCATTTTCTCCGACAATAAGATAATCTAAGTTTTTACTGACGGCTGATATATTTTTACCGCCTTTTTGTTCAATCAGTTTTTTTATTTCTTTCCGATTAAATTTTGTCAATGTTCCGGTTACCAAAAATTTCTTGCCTTCAAGTTTATCGGTAACTTCGGTTTTATTATAGGTAAACCGAACTCCGTATTCTTTAAGACGTTCAATCATTTGCAAATTTTTTTCGTCCGAAAAAAATTCCGACATAGAATCGGCTATTTTTTCCCCTACTTCGTCAATCAAAAGATATTGAAATCTTTTTGCGTTCATCAAATTTTCTATATTTTCAAAATAATCGGCAATATTTTTGGCTGTTTTTGCTCCTGCGTAACGAATACCCAAAGCGAAAATTATTTTATCCAATGTTTGTTCTTTAGATTTTTCGACGGCTTTTTGGAGATTTGAGACGGATTTTTCTCCCTGTTTTTCGAAATCGGAAATTTTACCGTAATCCAATTTATAAATATCGGGAAGCGAATCAATCAATTTATGATTTATTAATTCTTTTATCAAAGCTTCTCCCAGTCCTTCAATGTTCATGGCGTCGCGAGAACAAAAATGTTCGACTCTTCTTTGCAATTGAGCCGGACAACTTGAATTATTGCAATAAGTTATTGATTCTCCCGGGATTTTCTTCAACGGATAGTCGCAGGATGGGCATTTTTTCGGAAATTTTACCGGAACGGCATTCGGGAGACGTTTATTTTTGTTTACCCGTAATATTTTGGGTATTATTTCTCCCGATTTTATTATTCTTACCGTATCTCCGATATGCAAATCCAGTCTTTTAATTTCATCTTCGTTATGCAGAGTTGCTCTGGATACGGTTGTTCCCGAGATAAATACCGGCTTTAATTCGGCAACGGGGGTAACTGCCCCCGTACGACCTACCTGAAACGAAATATTCTCAAAGACCGTTTCTTTTTCTTCAGCTTTGAATTTATATGCAATTGCCCATTTAGGACTTTTTGCCGTAAATCCCAGTCTTTGTTGTTCTTTGTAATCGTTTACTTTTACGACAATTCCGTCAATTTCATAGTTCAATTCGGAGCGTTTTAAATCCCAAAAACTGATGAATTCTTCCAAATCTTTCCAATTTTTAATTATTTTATAATTTTTATTGATCGGGAAATTTTGTTTTTCCAGAAATTTTAATGTTTCATTTTGATCTTTATGTAATTCATTTTTGCCTAAAGCATAGAAAAACGCTTGGAGTTTTCGTTTTCTGACAATTTCTCTGTCTTTTACTTTGATTGTTCCGGCAGCCGCATTTCTGGGATTTACGAATTTCTTTTCATTCAATTCGTTACGTTCTTCGTTTATTCTTATAAACTCGGAAACGGGCAAATATACTTCTCCTCTGATTTCAATAAAGCTGTTATAATTTATTTTTTGAGGGATGGATTCGATTACGGAGGCATTGGCGGTAATAATTTCTCCTTCGGTTCCGTCGCCCCTGGTGGCTGCGGTTTTTAATTTGCCTTTTTCGTAGGTCAGATTTATGCTGAATCCGTCAATTTTCAGTTCTGCTGTCGCTTTTATTTCCGAATCAGGCAAATTTAGACTGTTGAACCAAGCTTTTAATTCTTCCGAAGAATAAACATTGGAAAGAGAATACATTTTTTCCGCATGTCTGATTGTTTTTGCCCCGGGCGTTAAATCTGAGCCTATGATTTGAGAAATTTTATCGGAAGGATTATTTTTTTCTTCCAATTCTTTTAATCTTGAGACAAGCATGTCATATTCAAAATCGCTTATTTCCGGTTTAGCTTTTTTATAATAAAGATCGTTATGGTATAAGACCGCTTTTCTTAATTCATCCTCAGTCATCAACATGATGTCGGCTAAATCCATTTTTCCTCCGAAGCCGTTATTAAAATATTTAGAACTCGAGTTTATTTATTAATTTTTTATGAAAAAGATTATTCCTCTTCTCTTTCCAGTTGTTTCCTTTTAAGGCTTTCCCACCAATCCAAACGTTTTTTTATCTCTTTTTCAAAACCGAATTTTGAGGGTCGATAATAAGTTTCTTCTTCCATCATGTCCGGGAAACGTTTTTGATAATAATAATGGTTTTCAAAATTATGAGAATAAGCGTAGTTTTTTCCGCATCCCAGATTTTTCATCAATTTTGTCGGCGCATTTCTTATATGAAGAGGAACAGGTAAATGAGAAGTCCTTTTTACTGATTCTGCCGCTTTCAGGTAGGCAGTTTCTGTTGCATTGCTTTTGGGCGCGGTTGCCAAATAAACAGTTAATTGGGTCAGCAAAACATTCGCTTCCGGCATTCCCAAGAAATGAACCGCATCTTTGATTGCCGTTGCTTGTACGATTGCCTGAGGATCTGCCAAACCGATGTCTTCGGATGCCATTCTGACCAAACGTCTGACAATATATACGGGATTTTCACCGCTTTCCAGCATCCTTGCCAGCCAATAAATCGCTGCTTGCGGATCTGATCCTCGAACCGATTTTTGCAAAGCCGAAATCAAGTTATAATGTTCTTCTCCGTTTTTATCGTAGAACATGGTTTCGTGAGAAAGAATTTCGGCGACTTCGGATAAGTCAGGTTCTGCTTCCTCGGTAAGATGACGACTGATCATATCAAGATTATTTAACGCTTTACGCCCGTCTCCTCCGGCTTTTTCGGCAATGAAACGAATAATTTCGTTGTTTAATTTTAATTTTAATCCTGTATTTTTAACGGCATTTTCGATAATTTTGATTAAACTTTCGTCCGATAATTTATTGAAAACAAAGACATGACATCTGCTTAAAAGAGCCGGAATTACTTCAAAAGACGGATTTTCAGTCGTTGCTCCCACCAAAATAACGGCTCCGGATTCAACAAAAGGCAAAAAAGCGTCTTGTTGAGATTTGTTGAAACGATGAATTTCATCAATAAAAACCAACGTCGGTTCTCCGGTTGTTTTCAGCATAAAATCAGCTTCTTTCATAACGGCTTTCACTTCTTTTATCCCTGATAAAACGGCGCTGAAAGAAACAAATCTGAGTTTTGTTTTTTGACGAATCAAGCTTGCAACGGTGGTTTTTCCGCATCCGGGAGGTCCCCACAAAATAAAGGAACTGTAATTGTCCGTTTCTATCATAACCTGCAACAAAGAACCGTCGCGAATAACCTTATCCTGTCCCAATATGAGATCTAACTCGGAAGGACGAGCTTTTTCAGCCAAGGGAATTTTATTTAAATCCGATAACGGTTTATCGAATATTGACATTTGTGAATCCATTTTAACCTGCCGGTAAATTTTGATTTTATTTTACTGATTAAAGAAAAACCAAAAAAAAAAATTAATCAGTTTTGTCATGAATTATAATTGTTAAATGATATTGCAGAAGAAAAAAACAAAAACTTATTGGTGTTTCAGGTGTTTTTTTTATAATATTATCTTTCAAATGAAAGAAAAAAAGGGAATTGTCGTTTAAAAAAAAGTATATTTATTTGTTATTTTTCGTTATCGGGAATATTTAAGGAAAAATTAGACTCCCGGAAACATTAATTTAAATATTTTTACTGAGCGTATTTAAAATAAAAAATATAAAAAACGGAGGAAAAATGAAAAAGCAAGTATTCATTTTACTGATTACGGTGATTTGCACGGCTGTTTTTGCTAAAGTCTCTTCTGATGAAGCAATTGCCCGTCTGCAAAAAGTAAGTAAAACCGATTTCCCGGAAGCTTCTTACATTACCGTTGATAATGAAATAATTGACTTGGATGAAACCTGCAAAGGTCAATATTACACAGAAAGATACAAAAGAGTTCTCACGGAAAAAGGACGAAAAGACAATGAATTATGGTTCTTTTACGATACCATGTATGATACTTTGTTTGTAAAAACAATTGAAATATTTAAAGCTTCGGGAGAGAGGATAAAACTTAATCCCGATGATATTCTCAGCGTTCAAACGAATGCTTTTGATAAATTTTCCAATATTTATTCCGATAACGGCAAAGTGCTTACCGGAACATTGCCTAATTTGGAAATAGACGATATTGTGAGAACGGTCAGTGTGCGTACAGTTCACAACACCAGAATGGAAAATAATTTTTTTACGGAAATTTCCGTAAACAGCTACGAACCCGCCTTGCATCAATATCTTGAAATAAACGCTCCCGGTTCCGTTAAATTGAATATTCATCATTTAAATAAGTCCGGCGATTACGTAACTTATGACGAAAAAACGGAAAAAGGAGTTAAATCTTATAAATTCAATGTCAATTCTGCTCATCAAATTATTTATGAGCCGGGCATGGAAAATCCTGATGAATTTACTTACAGAATAATTATTACCACGCTTGATAATTGGGAACAATTGTCTAAATGGTATTACGGTTTGGTTGCTCCTCATCTTGAAATAAACGATGATATTATCGCCAAGACAAACGAGTTGACGGCAGGTTGCAAAACAAGAGAAGAAAAAGCTCAAAAATTGTATTATTGGGTTGCTCGCAAAATACGTTATCTCGGAGTTGACAAAGAAGATTACAAACCGGGTTACGAACCTCATGATGCGGCTTATACTTTTTCGACCATGGGTGGAGTTTGCCGGGATAAAGCGGCTTTATTGGTTGCCATGTTGAGAATTGCCGGAATAGAAGCCGATCCGATTCTTATCGCCAACGGTTACAAACTTAATCCGGAGGCTCCGGTAATGTGGTTTAATCATGCCGTTGCCGTAAGTTACGACGAAAACGGAGAACCTGAATTCTTCTATGATCCTACGGATGAAAATACCAAAGAACTTTTCCCGCAATATTTGGAAGACTGCTCTTACATTATTGCTTCCGAAAAAGGCGAAACTTTGAGAACAGTTCCTCTTTCCGGTTCGGAAAAAAACAGAACAGATATAAAAACATATATGAAAATCGACAAAGAAAATAAAGCGGAATCCAAAATAAACTTCAGTTATTTCGGACTTGCCGACGGATTTTTCAGATCTTACATGATGAATATAAACGAATTAAAAAAACGGGAAATGATTGAAAGCGTTCTTTCCAAAGTTCATCCTTTCGCAAAATTGAAAAATTATAAAATAAGCGACCCGAAAGATACGGAAAAATATATGACTGTAGAAATAGAATTTGAAATTCCCGATTACGTGACCGACAACGGAGAAATTTTAATTATGCCTTTGGAAGCGTATAAATTTTCCTTATCTTTTATTTACAATTACCAATTGCAGGCTTTCAACATGTCTTCCAGACGTTATCCTTTTAAGCTTCCGAATACTTACAGCATCAGAATAGAAGAAAAAACAGAGTTTCCTTATGACATAAAAACCGTTTCTTTACCGGAAGTTAAATCGCTTGATTTACACGGGATTAAATTTACGTCAGAATCCGAAGCTGATCATAGATCAATAAACATAAAAACCGGTTTTTCGATTGATCAAATACATTTCAAACAAAAAGATTTTATCCGTTTGAAAGAAGAAATTGCTCGTCTCGCTTCTTACTCAAAACTTTATCTTATCTTGGAAAAATAGGGAGTAATCATGAAAAAAATAATCTTTTCGACAATCCTTCTGTTGGCTTTAACTTTGGCAACGGCAACGGATTTTTTGAATTACATAGACGAAAACATAAACGAAGAAAATTATCCCAATGCTTCCGCCGTAAATATATTTACGGAAGTTACTTTGGAGATAAACAAAGACCTTTCTTACAGTTCTCATGTCAAATACATCAAAAAAATCATGAATTACAAGGGGAAAAAACGTTATTCAGACATAAAATTAACCTATAATAAGGATTTTGAAACTATTGAACTCGGCGACTGTTATACTCTGACTGCTGACGGAAGACGAGTTGATATTCCGGAAGAAGCTTTTCACGATTCCGAATATTTTATGACTGTATTATCGCCCGATTATATTCGAATTTGGGAAAAAGCAATAAATTACTCTGAAATTATTCCCGGAAATTACATCGTTTTGGAATACACAAAAAATAATAACGATAAACGTTTTGTCTCCGGAATAGAGTACATGAAAGACGAAAATCCTTATTTGGAAAAAACTTTTATCGTTAAATATCCGGAATCTCTTAATATATTTGCCGATGTGTTAGAAAAATGTTCGGAATTGAGTATGAAAGAAAAAAGGGAAAACGGTTTTATTTACAAAATATTTACGGTAAAAAATACGCAAGCCGTTCAACCTGAATATAATGCTCCGAATAAAATTTATACAAATTGTCCGATTGTTTATTCCAATGAGAACGACTGGACTAAAGCAGGAAATAAAATTTTCGCCGAGTTCAAAAGCGGTATGGAAGTTTCGGAAGCTGTTTCTGAAAAAGCTCTGGAATTGACAAAAAATTTGAAGACCGACGAAGAAAAGATAAGAGCTTTATATAAATTTACGGCGGAAGAATTTACGACAAAATATTCCGATTTTATGTCTATGAGTTTTAAACCTCTTCCGGTTGACGAAACATTTGATCGCCGTTACGGAAGCGACAGAGATTTGGTTGCTCTTTTTATTGCCATGGCTCAAGCCGTCGGGATAAAAGATTGTTATCCTGCTTTGGTTCTGGAGCCTGCGGCAAGATTTGAAGATTTCCAGGAAGAATACGTTTTACCTGCTCAAATCAATTCGATTGCAGCTTTTTGGAATAATAATATTATTTCTCCCGGGTCAAGCAGTAAACCTTTCGGATACGGATTCGATTGTAATTTGCTGATCGGTAAAAAGAAACCTGAATTAATTAAATATTCTTACGATAAAAATTTTACCCGAAAAAAGGTCGCTTGCAATTTTGTCGGAGGAAACGAGTATAATTTGGATTATGAAATTGAATTCAGCGGCAACGGAGATTTCAGGACGAGAACCGATTTTCGCAACGAAACCGCAGAAAAAACCAAAATAAAATTCGACAATAAACAAACCGATAAATCATCTGTTTTATCCGCTGAACCGAAATTTGAAAATCTTAACGATTTAAATAAAAACGTTATTTTGACTTACTCGCAAAAAAATATCGGCTTTATAAACGAACAAAAAAATTACGCTTATTTATCTTTGCCGCTTGAAAAAATACATTTAAACGTCGGAGCCGAAAAACGCAGTTTGCCGTTTTATATATCATCTCCGATTTCGGTCGAAGAAGAATTCGTAATTGAAAATATCCCGGAAAAGCAAAAAATTATTCAACCTGAAAAAGACTTAAACGAACAGTTTAAGATTGGCGATAAAAAACTTAAATGCAGTATCAAAATAAGTCGCAAAGGAGATAATTTGGTTTTCCGCCGAAAGGTCTTTATTCCTTCGGGAATTGTGCCTGTCGATAAATATGCCGAGTTCAGAAGAATAATAAATTCTCTTAATAATCCGGCAAATAAAGTTATTTTCATGAAGAAATCTTAATCCCTTGTTTTTACCCTCGGTTTTTTGCCTGTTATGAAAAGCCGAGGGTATTTTTATATGTTTTATTGCTTTAACTCTTCTTTGCCGATTTTATAATATGTTACGATTTTTATTCAGAATAATAGTTTTTCTTTATGAATATTCTCTGATTTATTCATATATAAATTTTATTTAAACTGTTTAGAAGAAAAATAAAAAAATAATTGATTAATTTTATCGGTTTTTCAATTTGTCGGACAGCATGAATATGCAAAATTTAAATTTTCGGAGGAATAATGTCTGAAGTAAGAACGGGAAAAATTTTGGTAATAAATTGCGGCAGTTCTTCATTAAAATATGAAATTTTTGAAATGCCGGCAAAAAAAAGTTTGGGAAAAGGTCTGGTTGAACGAATCGGAAGCGACAACGGACATTTGATTCAAAAATTTGAAGATAAAAAAGTTGATTTGACGGAACCTATTCAGGATCACAAATACGCTTTAAAACTTGTAATGAGATCAATTGCAGATAAAGAAAACGGCTTGATAGGAGATTTGAATGAAATTACCGGAGTCGGTCATCGGGTTGTTCACGGAGGCGAAAAGTATGCTTCATCGGTGGAAATTACCGACGACGTAATTAAGGCAATCGAAGAAAACATTAATTTGGCTCCTTTGCATAATCCGCCGAACCTTACGGGAATTAATGCAGCCAAAGACGTTTTGCCTGATTTAAGACAAGTTGCCGTATTTGACACGGCGTTTCATCAAACTATGCCTCCGTCTGCTTATCTTTACGGAATACCGAGAGAATTATACGATAAATATAAAATAAGACGATACGGTTTCCACGGAACCAGCCATCGTTACGTTGCTTCCAGATCGATAAGTCTCATGAAACGTTTCCCCGAAAATACCAACGTTATTTCTTGCCATTTAGGAAACGGAGCTTCGATTACAGCCATTGAAAACGGAAAATCCGTTGATACGTCAATGGGATTTACTCCTCTTGAAGGTGTTGTTATGGGTACAAGATCGGGAGATATTGATCCGTCTATAATTTTCTATCTTTTGGAGCAGGGTTACACCAAAGACGAATTAAATACAATGCTCAATAAAAAAAGCGGTCTGCTCGGACTTTCAGGTATTTCAAACGATTTGCGAGACGTAGAAAAAGCCGCAGCGGAAGGCAATAAAAAAGCAATTGAAACTTTAGATCTATATGCTTACAGAATAAGAAAATACATCGGTGCTTACGTTGCCAATATGGTAAAAGTAGATTTACTTGTATTTACGGGAGGAATAGGTGAAAACGCATTCGTAATGCGCGAAAGAATTTGTCATCGCCTCGAAAATCTCGGAATTTACATGGATTATGAAAAAAATGCCGCCAACGGTTCCAAAGAAGGCGTTATTTCTCATAATTATTCTCCTACAACAATTATGGTGGTTCCTACCAACGAAGAACTTCAAATAGCTGTTGATACATATCAAATTATCTCCGGAGAATATTCGATTGCTCCAGAAAAAACAGAGGTAAATATTTAATCTTAAGCCCCTTCGGGGGCTTTTTTAAATTCAATCATAAAAATATCAGGATGCAGGTTTATTTTATGCTCGGAAACGAAATAAACGCATGTAAGAATTGCGGCGATCATGTAGAAAAAAATTTTTGTCCCGGTTGCGGACAGAAATTCGAAAAAGAAGATTTAACGTCAAAACATCTCTTTCGGGATTATTTGGATGAAGTATTCGGAATAAATTCGGATATTTTCAGAACGCTGAGACTTTTGTTTACCAAACCCGGTAAATTGTCCTTAGAGTTTATCGCAGGCAAAAGAATGAGATACATGGCTCCTTTTAAATTATATCTGTTATTGATGTTAATTTATTTTTTTACGTCCTCTTTTACTGAATCTTTCATTCCTGAAATAACCAAGGTCGTAAAAAAAGTTAATTCCGAGAATTTTATTCCCGAGGAAAATTCGGAATGGAATGAAAAAGAAAAATCTTTCTTGGATATTGAAGACGAAAATTTCAGATTTGATAAAAATCTTCTATATTTTAAGATAAAAAAAGATTTGGAAATTCCCGTAAATAAAAAAGAGATGAAAGATTTACTTAAAAACAGCATGCAGTCTGTGATAATTTTTATTTTGCCTTTTACGGCTTTGATTTATAAAGTATTTTTCAGAAAGGTAAAATACCTTAATCATCTTGTTTTGGCAATTCATAACTCCTGTTTTATTTTTTGTATTTGGATTTTTTCTAAACTTTTCGGAAATTATAATTCGATAATTCCGCTTTTTCTTTTTGCTTGGATATTTCTTTATATTGTTTTTTCTTTTAAAAGGTTTACCCGTGAATCTTGGATAAAAATTATTTTTAAAACGGGCGGTATTATTGTTTCTCAGGTTGTTGTCATGGCAGTTGTTTATACTCTTGTCGGTATCGGAATATTTCTTTGGTTATTGCTTATAGCTTAAATTGCAAGGAGAATCAAAATGGATTTTTATTCTGTCGAAGATGAAAGATTATATGAAATTAAAATAAAAAAATCTGCTTTTATCTGCTCTTTAAAAAATGTTAAAACTATTGAGGATGCCAAAAAATTTATTTCCGAAATCTCAAGCGAACATAAAACGGCGACTCATAATTGTTGGGCGTATATTATCGGCGATAAAGGAGAAACCGCTCATTCTTCGGATAACGGGGAACCGCCCGGAACAGCCGGGAAACCTATGCTTAATGCTTTGATGAAACATCATGCAACCGATATTGTTGCGGTGGTTACAAGATATTTCGGAGGCGTAAAACTCGGGATAAGAGGATTGATTGAAGCTTACGGAACAGCGGTTGAGGAAACATTGTCGGAAGAACCGCTGAAAAAATTGGTTAAATATTATAATTACGAAATTATTTTTGATTACGCTTTTTTTGAAATTTTTAAACATGCGATAAAAAATTACAAAGCTGAAATTGCGGAAACCGAATTTACCGATAAAATAAAGTTAAAACTCAAAGTTGAAGAATCTGATAACGAGGAAATTCGAGAGTATCTTTTGCAACACGAGAAAGCCGGGAAATTGAATCTTAATTTTATCGGAATTACGGAATAAAAAAAGAGAATAGGATTATTAAAATCGCAATTCTCTTTGTGAAATATATTCTCAGTTTAATGTTTTATTCGTCATAAACTTTGCACAAGCCGTTTTGATTGATTGCGACAAACGACTTTTTATCTTCGGCTTGAATAACAGCTTCATAACCCGCGCGAGTTGCCGTAAACATGATTTTATCTTCAAATCCTTTTATCTCATTGATTTTTAAAGGCAATTCTTCTGTTCTGCGACAATATTCTCCTTTCTTCTCGCAATAATTTTTCTGAAAATAATAAAACTTTCTCAACTCCCATTTTACGTCTTCGACAGGATGATGAATATATTTTATTTTGCCTGATTGTTCGGGAGACGTTTCGCTGAATTGAACAAATCCCCACATTTCAGGATAATGCATGGCGATTAAGCCTTGAGGAGACCAAACCCAATTATGTTCCGGCTTCTTTAATTTGTGATATTCTCCGTTTTTAATTTCCGTATCCCATTCCACGCGAGAAAAATTTACTCTCCATTGCGTGCCTTCTTTCGGCGGATAATTATCGGCTCTTTCTTCCAAAACCTGCCACGGGATTGCTGCTTCCACAGACCAAAAATTGTCCGTATCTTCCGGATTATTAACCGAACCCGAAACATAAACGGCTGATTTAAGTCCGACAATATTCCAACTGTCTATCGCAACTTTTTGCATATCCCGGTAAGGCATGGCAATAAGCAAATCCCAAACCGTGTTTAAAGCGTTGACTTCAAATTCGTAATAATCATGAGTATCGCCGTCCGGATCGATAAAAATTTCAAAATCGTTGTCATGAAAAATAACAGCGTCTCTTTCGGTAAGTTTACCCCAAACATGAGGTTCTTCCATAAGAGCCGCAAAATAAAAATAATTGTCATCCCACATCATTTTTACTTTTGTGTCAAATTCAGGAAGAGGTTTTAAATCTCCTTCAATATCAACAAAACTTTCGCTCCATTTTACGTTCTCCCATGATTTTTCCGATATTTTCCCGTCTATTGTCGGCGCCTCCGGAGTTTTATGGCAAATATAATAATGAGGGTTAAATTCTATTTTCGGAACGGGAAATTCGGCTGCCGATAAAATTTGAGCCGATATAACTGAAAGCATTAAAATGATTTTTTTCATATAATCTCCAAATTTTCATTATATTTTGTTCTAAGAGAAAAGTTGTGTCAGGTCTTGATAAATAAAAACCCCGAAAATAATTTCGGGGCAAATAATTTTATCTTTTCTGATTATTTAGAAAGTTTCATGTACAAATCTCTGTACTTTATATTTTCTTCTTTTTTGTTTAAAGCATTTTTATCGGTGCTGGCAAAAAGGAATTGAACCGGCTCTGCATTTTGAGGATCAAGTTCATGCCATTTTTTTGCGAAATCGTAAACATTTTGCCAATCTTTTATTCTGGCGGCTTGATAGATTAAAAACTGGATGTAATCGATGTTTTTCGGCTCAAGCTTATTTGCTGCGGCATAAAATTTAATTGCTTTTTCGGCATTTTCTAAATTTGAAGCAATGCGAGCAATCTCAGCAATAGCGGTAATATTTTCCGGATCAATTTTATAGGCTTTTTCGTACATGCTTAAAGCTTTTTCATTTTTTTCCGCTTGCGTGTAAGCAACTCCGGCATTGAAAGCATAGTCGAAGTTATCAGGCACGGCAACGGATAATTTTTCGTAATATACGGCTGAGTCATCCAATTTGTTTTGATTGTAAAAAGCAACGGCAATTTGTTCCAAAACCTTTACGTTATCAGGATTTTCGTCGGCAATTTTAATCAATAAAGCAAGTCCTTCATCTTCTCTGCCCGATTGCATGTAAAGACTTGAAAGAAGATTATAAACCTGTGTACTGTCCGGAGTTGCTTCAGCTAAAAGTTTAGCTTTATTTATAGCTTCGTCAAATTTTTCTTCTTTACTGAGATTAATGGCAGAATTAAAAATTTTTATCCAGCAGGATTTTGCTTTGAGTTTAACATCTTTTTCCCATGCTTCGAATTTTTTTAATTTTCCGCCTTTTTTAAATCTGTATTCCGGATTTTGCATTGCCGCATAAGTTTTATTATAGAAATCTCTGGCTTTTAAATAATATTTTTCCGGTTCGCTGTTTTCGCCGGCTAAAATAAAATTCATTTCAGCCATGTAATAAAGAGCAATAAGGTTGTCCGGCTGGACTTTCAAAGCTTCATTGATAAGCGGAACCATTTTTTCCCAGTTTTGCTGACCGTAATACATTTTGGCGCTGCGCATTTGCTTTTTGATTTTACGATCTGTCTTTTGTTCTGATTTTAAGACGATTTTTGCATTTAATGCGGTAAACGCAAACATTAACATCAATATTAAGGTAAGAATTTTTTTTAAATTCATGAATCCTCCGATTTTTTATGTTTTTAATTAAAATCTTAATTTGCCGTTAAAATTTTTTATTCCTGTATTGCGTCAAGTCATTTAGTTTGCAAAGTATTTATTTTCTTTGTTTTCAGTATGATTAATAAAGGTATTTTAATTTTATTTTTTTGCTTTTATAGCTTTTTTCCGATTTTCAGTCCTAATTTTTTTTGATAAACGATAAAGCATTTGACAGGATTAGACATCTCTAACATTCGGACATCGATTTTAGGATAATTTGTCTTTCCGAGAATTTTTCGGATGATTTTTTTGCTTTAAAAAGTTAGTCTCATAAAACAAGATTATTCGTTTCTGTTGATCTGACATTGATTTAAAATAAAATAAAAATCGGTAAGAATAAATTTTGATTACAGTTTCTTATCGGTTTTGAAAGGAGATAATACAATGAAAAACAAAATTGCGATTTTCACGGCAATTTTTATGATGATCGTCGGTTCGATATTTGCCGATCTTTTATCCGAAGATTTTACCGACGGTATTCCGGAAACTTGGACTGTTGTCAATTTGGACGGAGACGATAAAATGTTTTTTAGTCCCGGACAATACTCCATTAACGGCGACGATAAGAAACATGCTTCTGCCATGGGTTGTTCTGATGATTATTTGATAACGCCCGCTCTATCCGTAACGGCTGATAACTCCGAACTTAATTTTAAGGCGGCGATAGAAAGCATTAATTACCCTTACGGTTTTGAAGTTATGATTTCGTCAACCGGAAATGAGATTGAGGATTTTACCGTAATCCCGGATCAAATTTATGAAAATTACGATATTGTGTCTTGGGATAACGGAGAGCATTCGGTTGACCTTTCGGCTTACGAAGGAAGCAACGTTTATGTTGCGTTTCATGTAACTTCCGCAGGCGCCTCAAATTGGAATTTTGCTTTTGACGATATTTCAGGTCCTGAAATTTATTTTGCCGATTATGATTTTAAATTAACCGAATTATCGGAAGATAAAATTATTCCGGGAGGAAGTTGGGATGTTTATCTTACAAAAATAGAAAATAAAGGTTTGGTTGAAGATACTTATAATTTCTCGTCAGTCAGCTCTTCCGGTTGGACGACAAGCATTTGGAAAGCGGATCAGTCCGAAGAAATTTCGTCTGTTTCTTTGTCTCCGGGAGAAGAAGATTCTGTGATCGTAAAAATAGAGGTTCCGGCTGAAGGCGTAATTGACGGATATACAGACGAATTAACTTTAAATGTAACATCAGCCGGAGATGCAAGTTTGACAAAATCAGCCGATTACGTTACAACCGTTATTATGCCGATAACAAATCTTCCTTACGAAGAAAACTTCGATTCTCTTGAAGAAGGTCTTCCTTTCGGCTGGCGTCAGGACATTAATCCGGGAAGCACGGGCTGGATATTAAAAAGCAACAATATCTATACGAATTATGCATATTCACCGGAAAAATGTCTTTATATTTGGGACGGATTCAGTTCCGAAATTGATAACAAACTCTTCATCAGTCCCGTTGCTTTAGAAGCCGGAACGGCATATAAATTTTCCGCAATGATGAAAAATAACAGCGGCGTTGACGGTGTTTCTTTGCAAATGGGATACGGAACTGAAGCAAATTACGAAACAATGACGGTTTTAGCGGATATCGATCAATATGAAGGCATCGAATACAATCGGGTTGCCGCCTTTGTAACACCTGAAGAATCCGGTAATTACGTATTTTTCATAAGACTTGTTTCCAACACGGGAACTTGGTTTGTAATTGATGATCTGATTGTAGAGGAAGCTTTCCCCAACGATTTAAAAGTCATTGATTTGAGTTACGAAGAAAATGTTTATTTTGAAGGAAATCCGATTATGCTGCATGCCGAAATTTACAATAACGGCGGAGAGGTTCAAAGTAATTCGGTTATTTCTTTTAAATACGAAGAAAATGTTATCGGAACTGCGACAATTCCGGAAATTTCCCCCGGAGCAACGGAAACGGTTGATTTTGAATGGACGGCAGTTCCGGGCTTGTCGGGAAATTTGACCGCTTCCGTCCCAAACGACGACAATAATTCCAATAATTCGGCATCCGTTTCAATCGATGTTTATCAAAACGGTTGGCTTGCCGAAAGCTTTGAAAATGAATTTCCTCCTTTGGAGTGGTCAAATATTTTGATCGAAAACAACGTGTGGGAAAAATACTACAACACCGATTCTCCGCAGGGAGAAAATTGTGCGGCATTAAAGGCCGTTTATGAATACGGCAGTTATAATCCCGGAAAAGCAAGACTTGTAACACCCAAATTAATCATAAATTCAGAATCTGAAATTTCTTTTTATGCCGCTCATTTCGATTCCACCGATTATCTCAAATTGGAATATTCCGAAGATAAAGAAAATTTTACGGAAATTCAGGAAATAATGCTTACCGAAAACATGCAAAAATATACCGTCTCCTTAGCCGACTTACCGGAAGGAAATTATTATCTGGCTTTCAACGGAGAGACGGGAACCGGTTGGAATTGGGAGATTATGCTCGACATGGTAACCGGACCGCAAATTTATCTTTCCGAAAATGCCGTCTTTGAACTTACCCCGGATATTCAAGACCTTAATTTCGGCTCTCAGGATTTGGATGCAGAGCCTCAAATACAGGATTTTATTGTCCGCAATGCCGGAAGTTCTTCCATGGAAATAAACGAATCAGATCTTGTTTTAAGCGGAGAAAATTCCGATCAATTCAGTTTGGTATTTGATGAAAATCAAACTTTCCCCGTATCCCTGAACTGCAACGAAACACTGAACTTTTCGGTTAAATTTATTCCGACTTCTTTGGGCATAAAAAATGCTTTGCTGACTATTGAAGACAATATCGGAAGAAGTTCTCATGCCGTAGATTTAAACGGTTTGGCAACTCCCGCCTATCCCTCACTTTTGAGTCCGGCGAACGATTCCATAAACGTCCCCGTCAATCAGACGCTTACTTGGCTTAACGGAGCGGAAACCGAATTTATAGACCTTTATCTTGATACGGTAAATCCTCCTTTAACTAAAGTTTTGGACAGAGTTTCGCCTGTTGAAGCGTTTGAGACCGAACTTCAAAATGCGACTTCTTATTATTGGAAAGTCGTAAACTACGCCACCGTCGAAGACTCCGAATACACAAGAGAATCTCAAACAGGAAATTTTGAAACCGCTCTTTCGGAAAATATATTGCAGATAGGAAACGGAAATCTTACGGATAAAGATCTCCCCATGGCTCCTTATTACATATTCTCATATTCACAAAGTATTTATCTTCAATCAGAAATTAATCAAAGCAATAAATTGATTGAAAAAATATACTATCATTTCAACGGTGAACATGATTTTTCAGATGAAATAACCGTCTATATGGGACACACCGAAAAAACTGAATTTACTTCCGAAAACGATTGGATTCCGGGAAGTATGATGACTCAGGTTTATTCCGGAACTTTTCCGCTTCAGGCAAATGACGGGTGGTATGAAATTGACTTAGATCAGCCTTTTGTCTATAATAATATTGACAATCTGGTCATTGCTTTTGATGAGAATACCGAAAGTTATCATTATTCAAGCGATGATTTTTATTGCACTTCGGTTGAAAACAATCGTTCCATACACTATAAAAGCGACAGTTATAACGTAAATCCGGAAATACCGGACATGCCGGAAGTTCCCGGAATACCTTCTCAATTTATTCCCAATATAAGATTGCAATGTTTGGACCTTACTTCCAATCCCGCATTTAATGTTGACCCTGCAACCGTTTATTTCAATTCGGTTGAACTTGGAGAAACCGAAAACCGCACCGTAACAATAAGTAACGTCGGCGGCGGATCGCTTGTCATAAACAATATACTGCTGGTAAACGACGAAGAAAATTCATTTTCTTTTACCCCCGAATTCAGCGAATCGATTACGATTCCGGCGAATGAGTCATTTGAAATAACAATGTCCTTTTTTCCTCAAACACTCGGGGAAAAAGTTGCTCAATTAACAATTATCGATAATCTCGACCGTTCGGAACACATTGTGGAAATATCCGGTTCGGGAACGGAAGAAACTCCGGCTCCGACTTCTTTAACGGCAACGATTGAAAATAACAATAATGTAAATTTAAGCTGGACGGCACCTGCTTTAAATGCTTCCGTTACTCGGACAAGAAATGTAAGAAACCAAGCGGAACGCTTATTACAAGGATATAATATTTATCGAAATACAGTAAAAATTAACGATATTCCCATTACCGAAACCGATTTCCTTGATCAAAGTTTGGCACAGGGAAATTATGTTTATGCCGTTAAAGCGGTTTATGTTTCGGGAGAATCGGAGGAATCCAATACCGCTTCGGTTGAAATTATAATTGATCAAATTAATCCGCCGGTCGGTCTTTCCGCCGAGGTTACGGAATATGATGTTACTCTTTCTTGGCAGGAGCCTCGAGTTGAAAAGGATTTTATTTTGCGAAATGAAAGAAATATTGCCCGAAAATTTGAAGATCGAGACTTTGTCGGTTATAAGGTTTATCGCAATAATATTCTTTTAAATCCGTTTGATTTCGTTACTGAACTTTATTACGAAGACAATAATGTTGATCCCGGAATTTACGAATACTATGTGATCGCCGTGTTTAGTTCCGGATCATCTGATCCGTCTGAATTGTTGAATGTGGAAGTTGATGCTCTTATTCCTCCGGATAATCTTACCGGTTATGTTGAAAATAATCAAGACGTAAATTTAACTTGGGAATATTCCGAAAGTCGGGCTTTAATAAAATTTGAGGTTTGGAGAGATAATGAGAAAATAGCTGAAACAAATCCCGGAGAAACAAATTATTCGGATACGCCCGAGGAAGAAGGAACTCTCGTTTATTTTGTGAAAGCGATTTATCCGAACGGCGAATCTGAGCCTTCAAACGAATGTGAAGTTTTGATTTCTTCCGCAGAAGAAAATCCGGTTTATGCAACTGAATTAAAGGGAAACAGTCCCAATCCTTTCAATCCGGAAACAGTTATTTCCTTTACTCTCGGCAGGGATGATGTTGCAAATGCTTGTCTTGAAATATTCAATTCAAAAGGTCAAAAAATCAGATCTTATCTTTCCGACACAATGCAGGCAGGAGAAAATAAGCTTGTTTGGAAAGGTTGCGATGAAACAGGAAATAAGGTCTCGTCAGGAGTTTATTTCTATCTTCTTAAAGCCGGAGAAACAATAGAATCTGGAAAAATGCTTCTCCTCAAATAAAATATATTCAAAATGCCGTCTCTTTGCTTTTTTAAGGAGACGGCTGTTTTTTTTATTAAAAATACAAATGAAAAATGTTATTATCTTTACTTTGAAATAAGATATAACAGGAATAAAAAGGAGACAAAATGAAAAGAAAATGTCTTATAATAATTCTTTTGGCAATGATTGCCGGAATTTTAAATGCGCGCATGATTGAAGATTTTCCGTATGAAGAAAATTTTGATACGGTTTCTGTTCCCGATTTGCCGGAAGGTTGGATCGCTGTAATAAATTGCGATTCTTCTTCCATTGCGACAATTGAGACGAAGGTTCGTTCAAATGCGCCGTCGGCTCCAAATGCAGTTATGATGAAAAACGGAATGGATCATGACGGAGATCTTATTTTGATAAGTCCCGAATTCAACTCTTTGAACAATAAGAAAATTTTGTTCAGCGCCGACGGAAGTCATACCGATCCCGTTCATCTTCTGGTCGGAGTTATGACTGTTCCCGAAGATCCGGGAAGTTTTCGACAAATTCAATCTATACTTTTAGACGGTTCTTTTGCCGATTATTCCGTTGTTTTGGAGAATATTTCCGAAGATGAACGCTATGTTGCTTTTTCTTACGGTTGGGATTTTGCTTATAAAAGAATTTATTTTGACAGTTTCAGAGCTGAAAATTTACCGACCGGAGCTTCGGTTTCTTTGGATAAAGAGGAAATAAATTTCGGACAGGTTTCCAATAACGGCATTTTTACGGAATCGATAAAAATAAAAAATGTCGGAATTGACGAATTGAATTTTACGTTGGATTTTTCATCAGACAGATTAAGCTCTTCTCCGGAAGGAGATATCAGTTTGGCAGTAAACGATTCCGTAATTGCGGATATTATGTTTAATCCGAATGAAGAAGGAGATTTTTCTGAATCATTAATTATAACAAGCAATGACCCGGAAAATTCTGAAATTATTGTTCCTGTTGTTGCGGAAGTATCGGCTGAATTACCGGAAAATATTATACAGATAGGAAACGGAACAGAAGATTGGCGACATATCCCTATGGCTGCATATTGGAAATATTCATACAGCCAAACAATTTATCTCCGGGAGGAACTGGGATCGGAAGAAATGCTGATAACTTCTGTCGGATTTAAATACAACGGAAACAATGCTTGGACTGATCAATGCGAAATTTATTTTGCTTACACGGATGCTGATTATTTTGTCTCCGGAGAATGGATTGATCCGGAAGAATTTACCATGGTTTATTCCGGTGAAATAAATGTTGAAGCTTCCGAAGGCTGGGTTGAATTTGAATTGGAAAACCCGTTTTTTTATGACGGAATTCATAATCTTGTCGCAGCTTTTCATGACGGAAGCGATGTCTCGGGAGCTCATGGTCAGGATGATCAATTTTATGCTTCTCCTTCCGATAATTACAGATGTCTGTTAATGCGTCAGGATTACAGCGATGTTTATCCGGATCTTTCAACGGCTTTTCAAATTCCCGCTTTTGCCAATATCAGATTTCATACCGAACCTGTTACGGTTTCTCCCGAAATAAGTTTCAGCGAAGATTTTATTGATTTTGAGGAGATAAGTTTAGGCGACAGCGATACTCTTGCCTTATCTTTCGAAAACATCGGGGAATCAGATTTGATTATCAGTTCCGTATATTTTGAAAATAATGCCGACTCTGTATTTTCCTGTTCTTTCGACGGATCACAAATTATTTTGGAATCGGGAGAATCTTATTCGCTTAATGTCATTGTAAACGGAATCGATACAGGTAATTATAATTCTGATCTTGTTTTTATGACCAATACCGAAGAATCTGAAAAACGAATTCCCGTACAAGCGGAGATTATTGATTATACCATCCGGGAATTTCCTTACGAATACGGTTTTGAAAACGGAATACTAGGAAATCCGGGTTGGAAAAATTTGAATAATCTTTGGGAGACGGGATCTGAAGCAAACAACGGAATTTATTGCGCGAGAATATCTTACAAACATGATGAAAGTGATGCCGTTCTTACTATGCCTGCAATTGAATTGCCCGATAACCCGGAATTTTCTTTTTATTGGAAAGATGATGATATTCAAACTGAAAACAGAACAGTCGAACATGATACCACATATTTTGAAATTTCCGTTGCAGGAAGCGACGAATGGAACGTTTTGGCTTTTTTAAGCAGTGAAGATAATGAGGACTTTTATCGCCCGGAGGTTATTGATTTATCTGAATACGGCAATCAAACCGTTTCTGTTCGCTGGCGAGATGTTACGGACGGATCTTACCATGCTTTCGGAGCCGGAGTTGATGATATTTTGATCAGAAATATTTTGAGTTCTCCCGAAATTTTCATAACTCCCGAGTTCCTTAATTATGAATTGACGACAGGAGAATTTATCTTTGATAATTTGACGGTTGCCAATGTCGGTACAGGAGTTTTAACATGGGAAGGAGAAATTATTTCCGATAACCCCGAGTTATTTACTCTTTACTCCGATTCGGGAGAAATTCTCGTCGGGGAAGAAGAAACTGTTGCTTTAAAGATTTCGGCGGAAGAAGCGGCAAGCGGAGATTATGAGGCAATACTTAAAATAACCTCAAATGCGGAAGAACACCCCGAAGTTGAAATTTCTCTTTCTCTTACGGTTATTCCTCTTAGCGATAATGATAATCAAGCGGAATACGTTACGGAGTTGATCGGTAATTATCCCAATCCTTTTAATCCTGAAACAAGGATAAATTATTCTTTGCAAAAATCTGATGATGTAATTGTATATATTTACAATTCAAAAGGTCAATTGGTAAAAAAATTGGTTGATGAACATCAAAAATCAGGTAAATACGAGGTTTGTTGGACAGGTAAAGACGAAAACGAAAAACAAGTTTCAAGCGGAATATATTTCTGTAAAATGCAGACTTCTTCTTATCATAAAATAAATAAAATGGTATTGATGAAGTAAAATCTTATCTTTGTTTAAAGCATCTGCAATACGACAAATTTCCTGCTTCTTATAAAACCGAAAGAAAAAGGAAGGCTGTCCAAAAAGGGCAGCCTCTTTTTATGCTGTTATCTTTAATAATTCAAAATTTTCGTTTTGATATTTATAGAAAAATATTTTTTTGAGAATAGATTTAAAAAAGGTAAATATTTTCGCGATTTTGCATCCTTGTTTTTGCATTTTTCCCAAAAAATAAGTAAAAGACAATCCTTTAGCTGTCATTTTTCTAAAATTATGTCCAATAGCCGTCAAAATAACTTCCATTTCTGCTTTTTCTATCTCTATAAAGATAAATCTGTTAAATTTATTATTACTTTTTAACTGCCCCGATACAGCCTCCGGCTCTATAGGTCTATTGCTTCTATGTTCTAACCCTCTGGGACTCGTAAGCAATTCTTTTGCTTGTTTTTTAGCGAGAGTTTTTAATTTTTTATTTATTTCTGATAATTTATCTTTAAGCTTCTTATAATCAATTGATTTTGTTAATTCTTCTTTTGTTTTCTCGTTATTATCTGCTGCATACTGCTTTCTGTATCTGATAAAATATTTTTGATTTTTGTTTCCGGTTTTTCTTTATATTTTCAACCTAACCTCGACAAACAAAAGTATATTAGTTAGATTTTGCCTCTGTTTTTGCGCCATCTGCATACTGAACATCAAGGCTTACATATCCCATTTCCTGTAACATTTTACTGTTTCTGCAAATAAATTTTGAATACTTTCTTTTAAAGTTTTACCTCTAAAATTATTTATTGTCCTGAAATTTGGTGCAGAATTACCTGAAAGATACATAAAATAAATATTTTCCTTTAAGGCTTGTTCTATTTTTCTGCAAGAATAAATATTTGATAAATAACTATAGTATATAATACTTTAAGTATTATTCTAAATATAAAAAAAAGGCTGTCCTGGATTTTTCGGACAGCCTTTTTATTTATTCGGAAAGAGATTGCTCAATTTTCAAATCAAGCAAAATCTTTCGTTATCGTTTATTTCAACATTAACGCTTTTTTCATGCTTCGATAGTTATCGGTTGTCATTCTTATGAAATAAACGCCTGATGCCGATTTTTCGCCGTTATCTGTAAGTCCGTTCCATTCAACTGAATGTGAACCTGCCGACATTATTTCATTTTTCAGCGTTTTAACAAGCTGACCTTTCACATTATATATATCGATTTTGACTTTACAATCTTTTCCTAAATCAAAACGAACGTAAGTATTCGGATTGAACGGATTAGGACTGTTTTGAAGAAGTTGAGTTACCTTCGGAGCATTAACGTTATCATTTTCCGTAACGGTGGAAATAACAGTCCATTGCTGTTCCAAGGTATTGTCTTCATCGGAAATTTCAACTTTAATCGTAAAAGTTCCGGCTGAGTCAAAATTGTAAGTCATTGATGAGGCATTGATATTTTGATTCTCATCATTTATTGTCCATACATAATCAAGATCACTGTCAATATCCGTAACATCAACTTCAAATACAAATTCGGTTGTATCCGAAATTTCGATAGATGTTTCTTCCGGGCTGAAAGAATTCATGACCGGAGCGTCGTTTATCGGATTGACGACAACTTGAACAGCAACGGTAAGCTGAGCTCGGTAATCAGCTCTTCTGGTTCTCAGAATATCAGCATTATTATCGTCTGCCGTAATGCTTATCTGAGACGTTCCGAACCAGTTTTCGATCGAGTTAATCGTTAAAATGCTTCCGTCAATTGAAATATCTGTTTCAGTATCGTCAAACTCAACTGAATAAGTCAACTCATCGCCTTCAGGATCGGCAAAAGCATCGTTAAGATCTATTGAGTAAATCTCAAAATCTTCATCAACGTTAATTTCCGGTATTTCAGCAACAAGATAAGGAGCATCATTTACAGGATAAACAGTAATGAATAAGGTATCGGAGACTTCGTTGCGATATCCGCTTCTTTCGGAAGCGAATAAGGTATTCCTGTTATCGCTTGCCGTAACAACTATACTTGCGGTTCCGAACCAGTTTTCAACTGAACTTATTGTCATCATGCTTTCTTCAATTTCAGCATTTATCTCTTCATCGTTGAAAGCAACCGAATAAGTTAATTCATCGCCGTCGGGATCGGCAAAGAAATTTTCAAGATTTATGGCATAAGACGGGAAGTCTTCATTAACGTCAATTTCCGGTATTTCTGCTAAAATATAAGGTGAATCATTTACCGGAGTAATATTTATGACAATATCATCTGACGCAATTGCCCGTGCAGAGTTTTGACGAGAGTTTCTCAGTCTTCCTGCCTGATCGTTAACGGTAAAGGTTAATGTTTCTGAACCGAACCAGTTTTCCGTATCGGAGCCTAAGGTTACGGTTAATCCGTCGAATGTTACGCCTATATTATTGTTTCCGGAAACTGTAAGCAACAAGTTATCGTCAGCATCCGAATCGCTAATATACTGCGAAAAATCAACAGTAATCGTTTCGTCTTCGGCAATATTTATTTCATCCGGAAGCTCAATTTCAGGAGCATCATTTACGTTTTCTACTTCAATAATGAATTCTTGAGTTACGGGAGCAGTTCCTTCGGCATCAATTACCGAAATAACAACAGGATTTTCTCCTACATTTTCGTTAAGAGGAGTTCCTGAAATTACTGCATATCCGTTTCCGTTATCCGTAAAAGTTAACCATTCCGGAAGTGTCGGAGCGCTTATCGTCAAAGCATCTCCGTAAACTAAATCCGCATCGGTTGCAACGATATTATAGATATATTCAACATCCTCGGTTGCGTTTACAACAGCTTCGGATGCAAATACCGGCATATCGTTAACATTGGTCAAGACAACATTAAATGAAGTCATAACAGAATCGCGAACGCTTGATTTTTCGTTTCTTTTGTTACGATTGATACGAGTCATTTCATCGTCTGCTTTAATACCGACAGTTGCAGTTCCGCTCCAGTTTTCAACTGAAGTAAGATAAAGCATATTATCGACTGTTTCGGCATTAATTTCTTCGTCATTTACCGTAACTGTATAGATCAAATTATCTCCGTCAGCATCAAAGAAATGTTCGTTGAGATCAATTTCTATCGGAGAATCGAAATCTTCAACGTTCTCAATATCTTCAAAAGGAATTGCAACAACAGGAGCATCGTTTACGGCAATAAAGGAGACCAAAACAGAATCGCTTGTTTCTGCTTGATTATCGTCTGCCGTAAAGTAAAGCATTTCACTGCCGTTCCAATTTAACGGAGCATTAAATGTTACTTCTAAACCTGAGAAAATAACTTCTATATTCGTATTTCCCGCACAGGTAAGGTTTATTTCATCATTTTCGACATCAACAATATAATCGGCAAAGTTTACCGTATAAGGAGTGTCTTCGTAAGTTGTGATTGAGTCGGGAAGATTAATTTCCGGAGTATCGTTTACAGGTGTAACGGAAACCGTCATTGAATCTCGTACTATTGAGCGACCGTTATTGTCGTTAACGGAAACGGTTATCATTTCATTTCCGAACCAATTTTCTTCAGCCGTAAACAAATATACGAATTTGTTATGACTTCCGAGACCGGAAATATCGTCTTTTTCCATAACGATCCATTCGGAGTTTTCGCTGTTTGTTCCTGCCGAAGCAGTCCAATCAGGATTACCTTGCAGGACATTCGCTTTACGCATAAGGGTATGATCTTTTGTTGCGTTTGAAACACCGGCAACATCCCATCCTTGACCCGGATCAGCTAACCAATCTCCTATTCTGTCAATTACGGTATAATTGTCTTCTGTTCCGGAAACAATGGCGTAACCGTCATCTCCGTTGCTAAGATATTGATGGAATTGATCGGCTTGACCGGTAATTTCAGGAGAAGCATTCGGATGAGCGACAATATAAATGTCTCCCGGTTCAATTTCTGCGCCATCATTAAAGTTAAGCCAATATTCATATTCTCCCGGTACGCTCGGAGTATTGGCGCAACTTGCAAGAGCATAATTGTCCAAGCTTATTGTTGCTTCGGAAGCATTGTATATTTCAAGGAATTTATTATTTCCTGAACCTTCCATGTATTGCGAGAAGAATAAACCTGTACCCGGAGCAGGGGATATATGTTCCGCTGCGATATGATTTGTTCCCTCTATTTCCAAGGTTAATTCATCAAAATCAATATCACTGATATAATTGCCTAAATCTTCTGTTAATGATGAATCTTCATTAAACGTAACGATGTCAGGCAAATCAATTACAGGATCATCATTAACCGGTAAAACGGTAACTTCAATTTCAGCCGAGGCATTTTCCAGACCGTCGCTTACGGTAAAGGTCAAGGTTTCTGTTCCGAACCAGTCTTGGCTTGCTGAGAAGACAACGTTAAATCCGTCAATCGTTGCGAATATATGTTCAGAATTAACAGCCGTCAATGTT
>PDWI01002378.1_pt1 | contig 28358 bp, 28 predicted proteins | sample 1430891 | NCBI WGS metagenome assembly PDWI01 (sample SAMN01162508, study PRJNA174530) | Oral metagenome, whole genome shotgun sequencing project. | biome: Marine environment; feature: Marine mammal; material: Swab sample of the gingival sulcus; isolation source: swab sample of gingival sulcus... | reverse complement strand
TAAGTATTCGTCAAATGTTATTGTAGACTTCACGTCGCTTGGCAATTTGTTGTACCATTTTTTGATTTCTGATTCTTTGGAGCTATCCATATGTCCTTTAACCTTGATAAATTTTATGTCTTTGAAATTTTCTATTTCGGATAGTAGGTCTTGCCAAAGTTCTTTGTTGAGAACTTCTTGTTTTGCTGAGTTTTTCCAGCCGTTTTTTCGCCAGTTGACATACCATTTTTGGTTGATGCAGTTGATGATATATGCACTATCTGAAAAAACCAGTACGCTGTAAGTTTTATCTTTTATGGCTTGTAATCCTTTGATAACTGCTGTCATTTCCATAATATTATTAGTAGTGTTGGTAGCTGAACCCGAAATCTCTTTTTGGTATTTACCACATTTGAGATAGGCTCCGTAGCCACCCTTGTTATTTTTGCTTTGGTTGCCTTGGCAAGAACCATCTGTATATAGATAAATTGTTTTATTTTTATTCATTATTATAATCCTTTTTATTTAAACTAGCTGTATTATATCATAGATTTATAGCTATTTCATTAAATTTGAACTTAATGAATTTTAGCAATTTGTAAAATTTAAAAAAACCGCCTTCTAGGGCGGTAAAGGAGTTTAAATTATGAAAAAAATTTTTAAGTATGTTATAACATATAACCACAGCGTAAAATACAACATATAGTAACATAAAAAGTAACTTACTTAGTTTAGCTATATTATTTAAGTTATGCTGTTAATTTTTTGGTGCAGATGGGGGGATTTGAACCCCCACGAGCATTAGCTCACTACCCCCTCAAGATAGCGTGTCTGCCGTTCCACCACATCTGCGTCTATTTCTTTGTTATTCTATCAGACCTTATAACGTTTGTCAATAATAACATGGAATATCTTACTAATAAAATTTAAAAAAATAGGCATAAATTATTAACAAATACCACTAAATTTTGTTAGATAAATGTTCCGAATTATTAGTTAAATATTAACTAAATTTAACACTTTAATATTTTCGTAATAACTTATGTTTATATAAGTTTCTTTTGTTATTAAATTTTCTTATATTAACAAATTATGTGTATATGTGTAAAACTTTTTTTATGAACTGTTGGTTACTTAAAAAATGACTTAGATATATTCATTCAAATTCAGTTATTTTCACAAACAGCAAGTTACCCACAATTGTGGATAACTTTTTTATAAAAAAAACATTGACATGATGTTTGAGTTGTGAAGTTGTGTATTATCAATGTGTACACAATATCGAGAAAATTAAAACTCCTGTTAATTTCCTGTTGATAACTTGTTTAAAAGTGTTGAATTCTGTAAAACTGTAAAATAAGCAATTTCAAAAAAAATTATTTATGTCAAGAAAAAAAATAAAAATTTGATATAAAAAAATATGTTATTTTCTATCAAATTTTTTTGCCTAAAAAACGTAATTTTTGATAAAAAAATTATTATATTTATTTTCAAAATTGTTGATAACTTGTGGAAACTGTCGATAACTTTGTGTATTAAATGTTACGAAATCAATATCTCCAGCAAAGTTTTTTAACATTTGAAATAATTTGTTCACATTTGTTAGGAAATATACTTTGAACCAGGTAAAATGGTTAAAAAATAAATATTAAAAAAAGTTCATATTTATGATAGCGATAAAAACAAGGACCATAGACCTTTTTTAGTTTAGGACTATCGTAATTGTTAAATATTTTATTTTTTGTATTAAGATTTTTTTTAGTATTGCTGTTCATAGCTAATTAATTTTTTTGTTAAAAAAAAGATGTTTTTAATAGATATTGAAGTGGTTTTGTGATAGAATAACTATAAATGTCAGTGTAATATTGTAAGCTCAAATTATTTACAGTAAAGTTTTAAAATGACGTAATTTTGGAACAACAGTTAACAAAATAGTTGTTTTAAAGTACAAAATGTTTTCTGTTAATATTTGAGGTAAGGGTTGTAAAATGAAAATTATAAAAATTGATAGTTCTGCTGAAGGACAAAGAATCGATAGATATTTGATGAAGTTATATGCATCTTCATCTAAAAATTCTATACAAAAGTGGCTTAGAAAAAAAACTATAAAGGTTAATTCGTCTAAGGTTGAACCGAATTATCGTTTGAAACTTGATGATGAGATTAAGATATTTTTACCAGATAGTTTGCTTGAAGAAAGCATCCGTAAAAAAGTTGATTGGCATAAGTCGAAAGCAGACATCGATATTTTTTATGAAGATGATGAGATACTGATTGTTAACAAGCCAAGTGGCATGCTGACGCATCCAGCGGATGGCGAGTATAAAAATGCATTATCAACAATGGTGCAAAGTTATTTATATGAAAGTATTACACCGACTTTTGCTCCGTCTAGTATTCAAAGGCTTGATTTTAATACTTCTGGTCTAGTTATATTTTGTAAAACATACGCCGCTTTAAAAGAATATAATGAACTGATGCGGGCTCGAAAAATTAAAAAGTTTTATATGGCAATTGTTGAGGGGCGGCTTGATGAAGAAGGCACAATTGAGGCTTATTTAATCAAAGACGAAGAAAAAAACAGGGTAAGACTTAGCCATATTGAAAAAGCTGGTTCTAAAAAAGTAAAGAGCATAGTTAGACCGATTGAGGCAAACGATAAATATAGCAAAGTAGAAGTGGAGTTAATAACAGGCAGAGCACATCAGATAAGAGCGTCACTTAGCTATATAGGACATCCAATTATTGGTGACAGAAAATATGGGGCAAAGTATTGTAAATTGGTTAATCATCAAAAGTTAGTAGCATATAAAGTCGTTGTCAATGGTACAACGTATCAATTAAAAGATGATGACAATATTTGGGAAAAATTAATAAAAAATAGTGGGGAATAGTATGTCAGATAAGGTTAAAAATGAAATAATTGAGTGGATTAAATCACTTGGAATTGCAATAATAATTGGTGCATTGATACTTGTTTTTGCAAGACCGTCATTAATTATTGGTAAATCAATGTTACCTAATTTTAAACATCATGATATTGTGCTAGTTCAAAAAGTGTCGTATTTTTTACATGACCCACAGCGAAATGACGTGGTTGTTTGCAAGACTAATATGAAATTAGATAAGATAAAATTTATGAAGAAAAACATCATTAAAAGAGTTATTGGTTTACCAGGTGATCAAGTTTTGGTTGAAAATGGATTAGTTTATATCAACGGTAAAGAAATTGATCAGGCTTATACTTTGGATAATTATACCAGTGGTTACTTTAATGAAAAAGTACCAGATAAGCATATTTTTGTGCTTGGTGATAATAGGCAAAATTCCAATGATTCACGTAGTGATGAAATTGGTTTTATCCCGTTTGATAAAATTCAAGGAAAAGTTTATTTTAGATTTTGGCCTTTTAAAAGATTTGGCGTGATAAAGTAGTTTTGTGTCATTAATGTTTGTATTGTAAATAAAGAATAAAATTTCAGTTATTATTAAGGTTAATAGGTGTAATTATGTCGGAAAAAGTTAAAACAGAATTGATAGAATGGATTAAGTCGTTGGGAGTAGCACTGATTATTGGGCTTGTAGTTATTACCTTTGCAAGACCATCATTAGTAAAAGGTCAGTCTATGCTACCTAATTTTAAAGATAATGATGTCATATTAGTAGAAAAAGTATCATATTTTCTAGATAAACCTAAGAGAAATGATGTCGTTGTGTGCAAGACAAATATGAAATTTTATCTATTCGTCAAAAAAAATATTATTAAAAGAGTTATCGGTTTACCAGGTGACAAAATTTTAATAGAAGATGGTAAAGTATATATCAATGGTAAAGAGGCAGACCAAAGTTATACACTTGATAAAGTAACAGATAGGAATTTTTCAGGGGTAGTACCTGAAAAGCATATTTTTGTATTGGGTGATAATAGACTTGGTTCCAATGATTCACGTAGTGATGAAATTGGTTTTATACCATATAACAATATCAAAGGTAAGGTCTATTTTAGACTTTGGCCATTTAGCAATTTTGGCAAAATAAGTTAATGAAAAATGTCAAAATCTTTTTAAATATTGCCAGTTACTATCCGAATAACTATAAGTAAAGTAACATATTAATGTGTTATAGTTTTTGTAAATTTGATAGGTTTCAAGTGTATATGTCGTGTTAAGCAGTGAGGTGAAGGGAGATTTATATGGAAAAATGTAAACTAATATTGCAAGATAAATCAGTAATCGAAGTACCAAAAGGCATCAAATTAAGTGAAATAGAAAAGCTTTATTATAGTGATCATCCATCTAAAATTATGGCTTTTATGGTCAATTATGAAATGCAAAATCTCAACTACCGTATTGTAAATCCAGAGAATAATTTAATACCAATTGACCTTAATCTCAAAGATGGTATACGGATATATCAAAGATGTTTGATATTTGTGTTATCACGTGCTGTGCGTGAAGTGTTTTCAGATGCAACGACTGAAGTAGCACATTCCTTAAGTAAGGGGTTATTCTGTGAAGTCCAGAAAAAAACACCATTAACAGCAGAAGATGTTGCCAAGATAAAAGTAAGGATGCAAGAAATCATTGCACTTGATGAGGAATTTAAAATGTCGGTTGTACCAACCGAAGAAGCCAGAAAAATTTATATCTCGCAAGGTATGCAAGACAAGGCAGATTTACTTGACTATCGCAAAGAAAAAGAAGTAAAAGTTTATAAATTTGGCTGGATGAGTAATTATTTTTATGGTTATATGTTACCGTCAAGTGGAAAACTTGATAAATTTGACCTTAAATTTTATGATAATGGAATAATTTTGATTCATCCACGAGTTTACTCTAATGGTGAACTACCCGAATTTGTTGAACAAAAGAAAATTGCTGAAGTGCATCGTGAAGCTGAGAATTGGGGCGAAATACTCGATGTTGGTTATATTCATAATATTAACAAACTGATCGAAACAGGTGGAATTAAGTCGCAAATCTTGACCACAGAAGCACTTCACGAAAAAAAGATTATAAAAATCGCAGACCAGATTTTTGAAAAGAAATCAAGGATTATTTTAATAGCAGGTCCATCTAGTTCTGGTAAGACAACCTTTGCTAATAGGTTAAGGGTGCAACTGAGAGTGCATGGACTAAAACCAGTCACTATTTCAATAGACGATTATTTTGTGGATAGAGATAATACTCCGAAAGATGAAAACGGAAAATTTGATTTTGAAAGCATTGATGCTATTGATAGAGTAAGGTTTAACGAGGATTTAAAAAATCTAATAGATGGTAAGGCAGTAAAAATACCTCGATTTAATTTTGAAAAAGGAATGCGTGAAGAACGAAATGAAAGCTTAAAGATTACTAAGAATCAGCCGATTATAATAGAGGGGATACATGGACTTAATCCTACTCTTACAGAATATATCGACGACACTTATAAATTTAAGATTTACGTTTCGTGCCTAACCCAGCTAAATATCGACAACCATAATAGGATACCTACAACAGATTCTAGGCTTATTCGACGAATGGTGAGAGATAATAATTTTAGAGGGAATTCGGCAGTAAAAACTTTAGAACAATGGGCGTCTGTACGTCGTGGTGAAGAAAAAAATATTTTTCCTTATCAGGAATCAGCTGATGCAATGTTTAATTCGGCGGCGGTGTATGAATTATCAGCGTTAAAACCGCATGTTGAAAAACTGCTTTTAGATGTACCTGAGGGCATACCTGAACACGTAGAGGCTTGCAGATTGTTAAAGTTTTTAAACTATGTAAAACCACTTGATTCGGAGCGTTCGATACCAAATACGGCAATAGTACGTGAATTTATCGGTGGTAATATTTATCATGAATAAATCGCTATTGATTAGTAGCGTTTTTATATAAGGTGTTTGTTTAATGTATAGTAGTAGGAGGAATTATGAGTAATATACACGAACTAGGTTATCTTCAAGAAGAAATTCAAAAATTAAAAGACGATGGAGTTTATAGAAAACTACCAGTTTTTGAAGGTGAAAACAAATCAACAATCAAATTAAATGGCAAAGAGGTTATCAACCTTAGTTCAAACAACTATCTTGGTTTTGCAAGTCATCCAAGAATGAAAAAAGCAGCAATCGATGCAATCGAAAAGTATGGTGTTGGTGCTGGTGCGGTTAGAACAATTGTTGGAAACATGGACTTACACGAACAGTTAGAAAAAGAATTAGCAGAGTTTAAAAGAGAAGAAGCTGTAATGGTATTCCAATCAGGCTTTAACTGTAATGCTGGTGCGATACAAGCGATAACTGCAAAAGGTGACTTAATAATTTCAGATAAATTAAATCACGCTTCAATCATTGATGGTGCAAGATTATCAAAAGCTGATAAGACGGTATTTAACCATAGTGATATGGAAGATTTAGAAAGAGTATTAAAAGAAAATCAAGGTAAGTATAGAAACATGCTTATTATAACTGATGGTGTATTTAGTATGGACGGTGACATAGCAAAACTTCCAGAAATCGTAGAATTAGCTGAAAAGTATGGCGCACTTACATATGTAGACGATGCTCACGGTTCAGGTGTACTTGGTGAAAATGGTAGAGGAACAGTTGACCATTTCAACCTACATGGTAGAGTTGACTTCTCAATCGGAACACTTTCAAAAGCGATTGGTGTAGTTGGTGGATATGTAGCTGGAAAAAAAGTTATGCAAGAATGGTTAAATCATAGAGGTAGACCTGTTCTATTTTCAACATCTTTACCACCTCAAGCTGTTGCTCCAATAATTGAAGCAATAAAAATGCTAAAGGAATCATCAGAATATACCGATAAACTATGGGAGAACGCTAAGTACTTTAAAGATAAATTAGCTAAGCTAGGATTTAATACAGGAAAGAGCGAAACTCCAATTACGCCAATCATCATTGGTGATGAAGCTAAAACGATGGAGTTCTCAAAGAAATTGTTAGAAAATGGTGTGTTTGTTTCTGGAATAGTATTCCCAACTGTACCTAAAGGAACAGGTAGAGTAAGATGTATGGTAACAGCAGGACATAGCCAAGAAGAATTAGGTAGAGCTGTTGACATAATGGAAAAAGTTGGAAAGGAAATGGGAATCATCTAATTAGGCATAACTACTTTTAAAATGTAGGAGGAGAATATGAATAATACGGGTATTTTATTAGAAGCCGGCACCGGTGAAGCCGAGATACTAAAATTCATTGTAGCTGGTAAAAAGTATGCAATAAACGTAGTAAAGGTCAAAGAAATATTGCCTTTAAACGAGCTAACACCACTGCCAAACGCTCATCCTGCAATATTAGGAATTACGCTTATAAGAGGCGACGTTGTAACAATTATCGATTTATATAAAGTTTTAGAAAAGAAACATGAAGAAGATGTCGATATAACTAAAAAGAAGATATTACTTTGTGAATTCAATAATATGAAAGTAGCATTTGCGGTTGATGAAGTAATAGGTATACATAGAGTTAGATGGGACGAAATGCACCGCCCTGATCAAATGATACAGGGAAGTGGGGTTGTTGCTAATGTTGAGTATGAAGGTGTGTTGTTTATGCTATTAGACTTTGAAAGTATAGTAGTTGATATATCACCTGAGACAGGAATAAACCTTGATATGTTGTCACGTTTAGAAGACAGAGATAGGTCGGGTTATAGAATAATGTTAGCAGATGACTCGAAAGTAATAAGAGGACTGTTGAAAGACACTTTAGAGTATGCTGGTTATACCGATTTAAGATTTTTCGATGATGGCCAGGCGGCGCTAGATTATCTAATGGATGCTGTTGATAGAAGAGGCGAAAATTTTACTGATGAAGTAGATTTACTGATAACAGATATAGAGATGCCAAAACTAGACGGACATACGTTGGTAAGAAAAATAAAAGAAGATAGATTATTAAAAAAATTGCCGATAGTAATATTCTCTTCACTAATAACATATGAATTAAGACATAAAGGTGAATCAGTAGGTGCGGATGCACAGTTGAGTAAACCAGAGATTAGTCAGTTAGTAGTAGAAGTAGATAAGCTATTGGGTGTAAGTTAAAATAAATTGTAAATTAGTAATGTAAAACAATTAAATTTGAATGATTACGTGGTATTATATTTTTAATACTCATGGTAACTCTCCTTTACGTTATAATTTATATTGAACAATTTTACCGCTTCGATCATGTGTCGAAGCTTTTTTTTCGAACGCCAAGTGATGAGCAACCAACAAAGCAACACCACTGACTTGTGCTAGCACAAAAGTCAGTGGTGTTGCTTTGTTGGTTATTGAGCGCGGCAGCGCGAAGACGCGGGAGCAAAACAGGGTTTTGCGTCAGCGTCTTGCTCATCATTTTACTTGCTTATCTAAACAATAGCTGCGTCCATATCCAAAATTCTATGCAGTCACGTATTATTATACGCTCCTTTTATAATTTTCTCATCTCCTTGCTCTTGCTCAGATAATCTACGTAAAATGTAATCTTAGCCAAATCGCTCATTGCTTATTCAATTGAGTGCGTCAGCGTCTTGCTCATCACTTGTAGAAAGAGTGAAAGCGGTAGCAAAACAAATTTTGAAAGTATTTTGAAGAGTAATGAGAGACTCCCTTACGGACTTCGTCCTGTCGGTCGTCCGAGCTGCCGCACTCAATACATTTAGTCAAATAAAATATTACTTACAAGCAAGCTTGTTGCATATTTTATTTTCAAAATGTGCTCATTACTAGGCTTTCGAAATTTGCGTCAGCGTCTTTCTCATCATTTTACTTGCTTATCTAAACAATAGCTGCGTCCATATCCAAAATTCTATGCAGTCACGTATTATTATACGTTCCTTTTAGAATTTTCTCATCTCCTTGCTTTTGTTCAGATAATCTACGTAAAATGTAATCTTAGCTAAATCGCTCATTGCTTATTCTATTTAGCGCGGAAGCAAAACTGTTAATTTTCATTTCGGTAAATTTGTTAAATTTTATATTGACATTAATAAGTTTCTCATCATTTGTAAAATGTGATGCTTGAAAAAAATATTAAAATTTAAAAAGTTTTTTGTCACAAAATGCACTTCTCATTTGGATATATAGTGAAGGCGTAGATAATAAAAGAAAAGGAGGGCTTAATTTATGATATGTATGTGCGGAAGTAGGTATAAAAATGGTGATATATAACCTATTTGTTAATGGTATAGTCAATAAAACAATTTCATAACAGTTAAAATAAAAAGGAGGATAGTTATGAAGCTTTTTACAAAAATTTCACTAATTTTAGCTTTACTTGTTTCGGGAACTTTTATGTTTAGTAATATTTCTTTTGCAGATGACAACAATAATATAAAACCCCACAAAAAATTTTATAAATACAATGCAGATAATAAGGAGTGGACGAAATCTAAGTCAGTTAAAGAACGTCGTCAAGATTTACAACTTGATGAAAAACAGCTTAAAAAATTATCAACAGAAGAATTACTTGTCGCGGTTTTAGAATATCCATTTATCGGCGATTTATTCGCATTTGACAATAATGATTTAGCTATAAAAAGTGTATCTAGACATTGTGTCGCCTTACGCGAGTTTATGCAACGTAAAGATGCAAAAGATGTTCTTACAAAAGCAAAATCAAATACTAAAAAAGTTGTAAAAACTTTAAATGTAGCTAAGGTAAACACAGGCATAATACCAATGGTTATTGAAACACTTTGCGAAAACAATCTAATGGGGTTTGAAAAAAATCAAAAAAAATATGTGCAAACACCTAATGGTACGAATGTATATGTTTATAGTCGTAATGAATTTTCAGCTGGTAAAATTAACGCTTTAAACAATTACTTCAAGTTTAACTACCCAAATGCTATTTATATGTCTACTTCAACAGCTAAATACAATTGCCATTCGTATGCGTGGTATTATTCATCAACTCATAATAAATATTGGATGAATTATCCATCAGCTTACATGAATGACGGTAGTTATTATCAAACCAATAATGTTTCACTTGGAGATGTAGCTTATTATAATGGAGAACATTCTGCTTTAATTTATTCTAATCCGAATCATGCTGAACGCTATATATCAAAGTGGGGTCCAGGACCACTTATGGTGCATACACCATACGATTCTCCATACAGTAATTCAATTACAAAATGGAAAAGATAATATTAATTTGGTTTAATTGATATAAACATTATACAGCTAAAATTATATTAACTTTGTTTTAAACAGGGTGGTTCTTTGTCAAGTAGTGTTGGTGAAGAATAAAAGTAAAATTTTGAACAGAGTAGTAATGGAATTAAATTCTATGCTACTCTTTTTTTTTATCAATTTAATTTTAAAATTTTTACCTAGTTGTGCCAAATAATTTTGTGCTTGCACAAAAATTGCTGGGTTTGCTTGTGGGGTTATTGAGTGCGTCAGTGTCTTACTCATCACTTTTGTAGAAAGAGGGAAAGCGGTAGCAAAACTGTTAATTTTCATTTAAAAATTATGCATTTTCTATTGCGATTTAGCAAAAAAGCTAGTAATATGTAGGTAGGTGCTAAAACCAAATTTAGATATTATAGTGCTAGATGAAAAAGAAATAAAAGAACACAAAGAGAATATAAGGTATATTTTACTTATTGATTTGTTAATATTAGCGATTTTTGTTATTTTTCAAATCGAATTATACCATAAATGGAACAGTAAATAGGTTTTATATTTAGGGGGATATTACTATGTTAAAACAACTTAATAAAGCAATTTTTATGCTATTAGCTATCACTATTATTTCTATATCTAGTATTATTTCATATGCAGATGATGTTGAGGACAATGCGTATGAAAATGTTTTAAAAAAAATAGTAGAAGAAGATATGTTGAATTTTGATAGTGGACATAAACTTGATATTTTTAGAAAAATAGAGTTATTTGATTATGACGATAATGTTATAGCTGAGTATTTAGAATTTGGAAAAGATAACGCATTATTAGGTTATGTCATTATAGGAAAACAAAATGGAAAAATCTATGATTATAGTTCAGATGGACTATTATTTGCTTCTTTATTAAGTAAATCAGGTTTAACGTATGATGATTTACAAAATTGCAAAGTGTATTTTTCGGGTGTTTTTGAAATTTTTATAAAAAATGAAAATGGCGATATTATTGATTTGATGCCTAAAAATGGTGTTTACCCTAATGAAATAAGTAATGTAAAATTAGGACAAGTTTTTAAGAAAAAAACTGAAACTATACAAAATTATAATAGTCAAGAAGAGTTCTTGAACAAAAAGGTGAAGCTGTTTTGTTTAAATCTAATTTATTTACTCCTGCAATAACTATTATGACTTATTTCAGATATTTAGATAAGGCTAAATTGCAATAGCAAATGTATAATTTTTCAAGGAACATTAGTTAATTTAGTAACGATGATTTAAAACGTTGTTATTCTAATAAATTTTTAGACTTTGTTTGTGTATTTGGCGATTAAAATTGTTATCATTTAGAAAATGTAGTATTAGATTTGGCTAAGAATTAAAGTTCCTAGCCTTTTTTAGTATGACGGGTAGATATATCAATATAAAAATGTATAAAAGTGTCTGTCCAAGAATGTACAATATTGAGCGGTTATTTTAAAATAAAATTAGTATTACTTGGAAAATCCCACTCTCCATTACTTAAAGTTTAATTAAAATTAATATAACTAAAGTAGAAATAATCATTCTTAAATGTTATAATTTGTTATGAAATTTGACGTTATAGCAATCTTATACTAATTTTAGCTTGCTGTCGATAAATATAATTAGATTACGAGAGGTGTAAAATGAATGATATTCTAAAAAAATTACCAAAAAAAGCAAGGTATAATATGTTGGCTGCAGATATAATAGTAGCGGTAGTTATCCTGGCGATTTTGTTTTTAGTAAGGAATGTATTAAGTTCTTTTGAAACTTTACCTAGCATAATTTTGAAAATAGCGGATGGTATCTTGATAATAGCAATGGTTTTGCAAGTATTGGATATAATTTTAACTCAAATTGTTGGTTATAATAAAGTTAAATACTTGATTAGCGAATCAAGTGTGGAAATTAATTCTGGTTATTTATTTTGTAAAAGCGAAATCGTACCAATTAGAAGAATCCAACAAGTTGATATTATGCAAGGTCCACTAAATAAATTATTTGGACTTGCGACCATTACAGTTATCACTGGTGGTGGCGAAGTAGAACTAGAATATATTGAACTAGAAGAGGCAAGACAGTTAACGGATGTATTAAAAGCTAGGGTCAATGATTTTATTAAAAATAATGATACAGATATTTTGTTTCATCAGCCAAAAGAGGTAAGCAATGACAGATAAAAAAATATTTAGGTTTCATAAAATCATTATGTTGAAGAAAGTAGTTGCTATTTTGATATTTTTCTTACTAATTTTTAAGCGAGATTTTAAAGATATTTTAACTGGAAAGGAAGAATTGTCATCGTTATTTGAAAATATCGGTTACGTCGGAATTACAATTATTTTCTTTGCTATTTTGGGTTTAGTACGGGGATTTTTAATATATAAAAATTCATATTTAGAAGTAACAGAAAATTCTGTTATTTTTATAAAACAAGGATTTTTTTCGACTAAACACAAAGAATCAAAACTAAGTCGTATTTCTAATGTAAGTATTCAGAAAAATTTATTTGATAAAATATTTGGTGTTTCAACTTTAAAACTTGATATTGATTCAGCGGAAACAGCAGATGAAGACGATTATTCAATACTTCTGAAAGATAGAGATGCTGAGTTATTACGTAACTTTATCACTTTGCATGATGAAAATCTAAAAAAATATGGTGAGACTAGTTTGAATTTAGATTGTTTTGAAGAAAATGAAACTTTTGTAGAAGATTTGGAAAGTAAGTTCACTCAGGTATACACTTATAGCTTTGTTGATTATGTCAAACAGATTGTGCTTAGCTCATCGCTTAGTATTGTTTATATAATATTCTTTATTTTTTTACAATTTAAATCAGCTTCAAGTACTGTATTTAAAACAGGAACAATATTAGTTATGTTGTCAGCGTTCTATGATATATTTAGAAAAGTTTCCAAGTACCACGATTTTACAGTAAAAGCAAATGGTGAGAAACTTAGCTGGCAGTATGGACTATTTAATAAGCGAACATTTGATGTCGACAAAACTAATATTAAATCAGTCCAGATTAAGCAAAGTTTTTTGGCGAGAATATTTAGACAATATAGTGTAAGCGTTACAGTTGTTGGGGTAGGAAGTAGTGATGAAGAAATGACGACCATAATTTTATATTCTAGCAAGGATAAGGTTTGCGAGATGTTGAAAGAATTACTTGGTGAAGACCTAATAAGTGGTTTTGAAAAAGAACACATCATTGTGGCTTTTGTAAAAAGTGTAATTTGGACTTTGGTGCTGTCTTTATTGTTGATGTTTGAAGTAGTACGAAATAATTGGTATTATTTGACTTTATTTAATTTGCTTGTCGTAATTATTATTTTCTCAAAGACTTATGGAACAGGCTATCTTGTTAAAAATGGCAAGATATATGTGCTTTCGTCACTTTTCGGTGCAACTATAAAACAGCTTGATATTAACAAAGTTGAATTTGTTACTACACATGACAATTTTATATACAGAAAGTTTGGTCTAATGAGTATGAATTTTACTTACAAAGGTACAGCTGGTGCAGATGAAATCAAAACAGGTTACGTAAGGAGTGTAAGGGAGTGCTCATTAATATAAAAGAATGCTTGAAAAAAATATTTGGTAATATTGAATGGTCATTTTAAATAAAGATTAGTATTATTTGTTTGTAAACAATTTTTAATAAAAAAATACTAAAAATACTCGATTTTTTTTCGATACTATATTAGGCTGGATTATTAAGGTTTAAACGACTAATATTTATTAATTTACTGTATGATTTAGCTAATAATCTAGCTTAAATTTTTAGTTTTGGTAGAAAAAAATAGTATGATGTGATAAACTTATAGTTGTAAGTATATGAGTTGAATTGATAACAAAAAGGAGTTTATATTATGAATCAAAAAACAAAGGTTAGACGTAAACAGTTGATGACAAAAATCGTTTCATTAACAATAGCTGGTGTTATGGTATTTGGTTTAATATCGATGGCGTTAGTTGCTATCTTTGCAGAGCAGTAATAGGTATGAAAAAAAATAGACGCAGATTACTGATAGCATTTTTGGTTTTTTCACTACTTGTTTTTATGTATTATGAATTTATAAAGCCTAATACATTATCAGAAAAAAGTGTGGTATCAGTACATGAGGATTTTGAAAATATTGACTTAAATATGTGGTATGTTGGTGATATGAAAACTGACTTACAAATTAAACCTAAATTATCGATAAAAGATGGTATTGTTGAACTTGGTAAAACTGATCAAAATGAAGACTTGTATTTGCTAACAAGACCTCTTGATGTTAAACAAAATGCAGTTATTAAAGTAACAAGACGTATTATGATAAATCCAGGAGATGGCTATTTTTCTGGTGGACTTGCGATATTCCAGACCAGTTTTGACAAAAAAATGCTTAACTTATCAGCTGAAAACAGAAAAGGAAGTGCAGTAGCACTTGTTGAGTATATCAAAACGTCATTAGGTAAAATGGATAACAAAACCAAAAATGGAATAAGGCTAAGAACTCCTTTGTGGGAAAAGGACAAAAGAGAAGGCGGATCTATTATTGAGAAAAATATATTTGGTAGGTTTATAGATGAAGAGCTATATTATAATATAAAAACTGGTCAAGTTAAATACCAAATTGACGGAAGTTCAAGAGTCTGTAAATCAGTACCGATGACTGATAAGTATGTCAGAATATGGATGCATGCCTATGGCGAGGGTAGAAATCAATATATGAAAGTTGATGATGTAAAAATAGAATTTTTAGATGCTGAGGCTGGTATATTTGATGAATAATTATACTCGTTCTGCTGGTGTAGTTACGTTTGACTATCAAGGTGTTATGTACAAGATAAAAACAATTACGGCTGACGAATTTGTATTACATGAGGATTTTGAGCTGACGGATGAGATTTTAACTAAAATTCTCTTTAGGGATCAGTATATTAGAGTATATAATAAGTCGATAACGTTGCTGGCGAGTAGAGAGCATTTTAGTAAGGAATTGTGGCAAAAGCTAGTTAAACGTGGTTTTGATGTTGAGATAGTAAATGTTGTAATAGAACATTTGAAAAAAGATGGCTTAATTGATGATGAACGTGCAGCGGAAATTTTTATTAGGCAAAAGTCGGAAAAGTATGGCATAAATAAATTAAAAGCTATGCTTTTTGAAAAAGGTGTCAAAAGTGATATGGTTGATAATTTACTAGATGAAATGATGCCTTTGCAAAAAACTAAGTTACAAGAAGTGATAGAGGACAAGATTTTTGAACTTGGTTATACTGCTCCGTATGCTGAGAAACAAATTTTGAAGTTAGCAAGATTTGCTAGCAATCGTGGTTTTAAAACGTCCGATATTTATCAAATGATGGACGAACTCAAATCACAAAAATAAAATAGCATTTAAAATTATATTTGTAGATAATAAAATTTATCTTAAAAATATCCCCCTTTGCATGAATTGCATTAGGGGGATATTTTTTTACGCTAAGTTATTTCATTAAAAAGTTTTTGTTAATAAAATAGCTTGTCTATAAATAATAACTTTAGTATAATAAAATTGTTAATGTTTAAATTATAAATTTTTTCAAACATTAAAAAGCTTTATTTTAAAATTAGCTGTATTTCACGCTGTTTTAATTTTGATATTTAGCTGTTTTTAAGTGTTGTGAAAATTTTTATTGAATAGTAATTAAAAGATAGTAAAGCTATGCGATAATAGACCGATATTATTCATGTTAACGAATGAAACCACTGTAAATTTTTTGAACTATTTTTAGAAAATAGCAGTCCACTTTCTTGAATTTTACGTATTTTAGTAGGATATTTTACAGACCGTTTAAGGTTTTTGCTTGACATGAACGAGATAAAATAATTTAAAAGGAGTGGCTATGAAATTTTCTGAAAAATTAAAACTTTGTAGAAAGGATTTAAAAATAACTCAAGCAAAGCTTGCGGATATGGTGGGAGTTGATGTTAGAACTATTAGAAACTATGAGGCTGGGAGGTCTTATCCGAAAAACAGAAAAGTTTATTTGAAATTAGCTAAAATTTTTTCTAAAACTGAAAATTTTTTCTCATCAGAAACTGTTTTGGCAGATTTCCCTTATGATGACGATAGTAGTTTTGATCAACAACAAATAGTTACAGAAGTTTTATCTATTTCAAGAGAGTTTTTCAAAAACAAAAAAGTAAGCGAAGTAGACAAGAAAGCTGTGTTTGAGGCGGTTCAGATTGCCTATTTTGAAAACCACTTTAATACATAAATTTTATATTTTGGAGCATTTTTTAAATTTTTTGTTAAAAATATGTGTATTTTGTAAAATTTTGTGTTATAATTGAATTAGTAGCTGAAAAGGAGAATGTTATGCTAAAAAATGCTTTTAATAAAATAAGTATCCAAAGTAGAGCTTTAAATGCATCATCACTTAGGCAAGATATAATTTCTAATAATATAGCCAACGTCGATACGCCTGGTTATAAGAGAAAGGATTTGGTTTTCAGCGATATATTTAATGAGTTTTTAGACGAAACAGATGTGACTATGACAAGGACTCATGAAAAACATTTTGGAACAACGCCAGATAAAGGATATTATGTAAGTACATCTAACGATTTTGATATGAGGATAGATGGCAACAATGTAAATCCCGATTACGAAATGGCAGAACTTGCTAAAAATCAAATTAAGTATAATGCTATGGTATCAGAAGTATCGGCTCAGTTTAGAAGACTAAGGTCAGCGATAAGAGGAGGCAGATAAGATGTTTAATTCGATAAATATAAGTGCATCTGGTTTGACGGCTCAAAGATTGAGAATGGATATAATTTCTAGGAACATTGCAAACGCAAATACAACACGTACTTCGTCAGGAACTCCTTATAGGAGGCAAATCCCGATTATGCGTGAAGTTGAGGGTGATAGTTTTAAATCTGCTCTCAGTTGTGCCATGAATAAGCGAAATGGTGAAGGCGTTGAAATCTCAGAAGTGAAAGAAGATATGTCCGATTTTAAATCGGTGTATAATCCGTCTCACCCTGACGCTAACGAAAAAGGCTATGTACTTATGCCAAACGTCGATACAGTAACCGAAATGGTTAATATGATTTCGGCAACAAGGTCATACGAAGCTAATGTAACAGCACTTAATAGTGCTAAAAGTATGGCAATGAAAGCACTAGAGATTGGTAGATAGCAAAGGGATGTTTAAGGAGTAATATATCATATGAAGGTAGATAACATAAAAAGCAATACACGTTTTTTAAATTACAATAGTATTGAAAACGTTAAACCAGTTGAAAAAGATTTCTCGTTTAAGTCTTTTCTAACAAATGCAATTGATACAGTAGATAATGCAGAAAAAGTTTCAAATGCAATTGATAAACAGCTTGCAGCTGGAAATATTGACAATATTCATAGTGCTATGATTGCCTCACAAAAGGCGGAGATAACGCTTAATTTTGCTATGCAAGTAAGAACCAAGGTTTTAGACGCGTATAAAGAACTTACTAGATTACAGATTTAATAAGGGGTAGATAATGTCAGAGAGCCTAAAAAAGCGGACAGAGAGTTTAAAAGAATATTATGAAAAGTTAAGTAAAAATCAGAAAATTGTCAGGATCAGCTTAGCTGTACTTTTTGTTTTGATTTTAACAATTTCGATATTCACATTAACTAAAACAGAATATGTAGTTTTGGGAAGTGGATTACCACTTGACCAATCATCAAGAATTACACAAAAGTTAACTGAAACAGGGATAGAGTGGAAAACTAAAAATGCTGCTACTACTGTTTTAGTACCCAAAAACAAGATAGATAAAGCTCGTATGGAGTTAGCTGTGGCTGGCGTAGATAGCCCTAAAGTGTTTACTTATGATGAACTTATAAGCAAACAAAGTTTGACTATGGACCAGCAAACTAAAAATCAATTAATATTGAAGATGAAAGAAGGCTCTATCGAAAGGTCACTGATGTGTCTAGAACCAGTTGATAGGGCTGTGGTTAATTTGTATGTAAAAAAGTCAAGTACATTTTTAAATTTGGAAGATGATGTTTCAAAAGCGTCAATAGTGGTTACCACTGCTGGTGGTAAAAAACTAACTAAAGAACAAGTTAATGGCATGGTTGGTATAATTCTCAACTCTGTAAAGGGCTTAAAAGAAGAAAATATCACTATTGTTGACCAAAATAGTAATAGATTAAATAAGAAAACATCAGAAGATAATGATAATTATGAAGTTGACGAGCAAGACGGTATCAAAGTTGGCATTGAAAAAAGACTTAATAAAGCGATCGAGGGATTCCTTGTTAATATCTATGGTGAAGGAAACGTCAAAGTAAGAACAAGCGTTAAACTAGATTTTAATGGCAAAGTTTCTGAAGTTTTGAAGTTCATGCCACCAATTGAAGGAAGCACCACTGGACTTGTTAGGTCAAGTAATGAACTAAAAGAGAAAGTAAATAATTCAGTAAAAGGCGGATCTGCTGGCACTGATGCTAATACGACCGAAACACCACAATATCCAACAGGTGAGATTGGTCAAAAAGATTATGAAAAAGCACAAAGTATCCTTAATTATGACTTTAACAAAACAGTAGAAAAACTGGAAAAAGCCAAAGGTCAGATTACGGATATATCAGTTGCGGTAATAGTTAATAAGAAAACTTTAGTAGATGAAACATTAACAGAAGATGATAGACTGAAATTAATAGAGTTAGTAAGGGCAGCAGCTGGTTTTGATGAAACTAGAAATGTTCAAGTTTTAGCTAAAAACTTCTTCGAAGAACCAGTAGTTCAGTTTGAACCAGATACTAAGCTAATCTTCGGTTTACCAGTTTGGATGGTTATAACAATTGTGGCTATACTACTTGGTCTAATAATTGTATTTATCGTAATTAGTAAACGTAAGCAACGTGAAACTGAAGAGGTTGTTCAAGAAATCATCGAAGAACAAAAAGAACTTGAAGAAATTGCAATGTTTGATGATGATAAATCTAGTCCTAAGTATCAGATTGAGAAATTCATTGATACTAGACCAGAAATTGTTGCACAGCTATTAAAATCATGGATGGAAGACGAGTAAGGGGGCTAAAAGATGGGGAAATTAACTGGTAGAGAAAAAGCTGCTAATCTTTTAGTTGCAATAGGACCTGAGTATTCAGCGAAGATATTTGAACATTTAACTGATGAAGAAATAGAAGAGCTAACACTGGAAATAGCAAATGTTAGAAAAGTAAGTCCAGAAACCAAAGAGGAATTGTTGGAAGAATTTTATCAAATTTGTCTAGCACAAGAATTTATGTCTGAGGGTGGTATCAACTACGCGAAAGAAGTTCTTGAAAAAGCAATGGGTACGCAAAAAGCGACTGACCTTATTAGTAAACTTACATCTAGTTTACAAGTTAGACCATTTGATTTTGTTCGTAAAGCAGATGCGACACAATTGCTTAACTTTATCCAAAATGAACATTCACAGACTTTGGCTTTGGTGCTATCTTATCTAAATGCTAACCAAGCAGCGACGATACTTTCTTCGCTTCCGCAGGAAAAACAGGCAGATGTAGCACAAAGAATTGCGACTATGGAAGCCACTTCACCAGAAGTTATCAAAGAAGTTGAGTTGGTGTTAGAGAAGAAACTATCATCAATGATAACCAGAGACTTTGCATCAACTGGTGGTATCCAGTCTATTGTTGATATACTTAACTCGGTTGATAGATCAACAGAGAAATTCATTATGGAAGCACTTGAGCTCGAAGAGCCAGAACTTGCTGATGAAATCAGACAAAAAATGTTCGTATTTGAAGATATTCTTAATCTTGATCCAGTATATGTACAGAGATTTATTAGAGAAGTTGAAAATACAGAACTTACAATTGCACTTAAAGTTGCTAAAGACGAACTTAAAGACCTTATTTTCTCAAATATGTCCAAGCGTATGGCTGAGATGTTGAAAGAAGATATGGAGTTTATGGGACCAATTAGACTTAAAGAAGTTGAAGAAGCTCAGCAAAGAATCGTTGGTGTTATCCGTAAACTTCAAGATGCTGGCGAAATTGTTATATCAAGAGGCGGAGGAGATGATATAATTGTCTAAACTTATAAAATCACAAAGCGTCGTGTTAGACGGTAACGCCTACAAAATGAGTTCGGATGTCTTTATCTCAAAAACTGATTTTTTTGGTGGTGAGATTAAAGGAATTGGCAGTACAATTATCGATGGATCATTATTAGAAGAATCTGCTGAAGAAAATGCAGAGTATTTGATAAATGATGAAGATGAAGCATATGCTAATTTGATAGTAGAAAAAGCTGAAAGTGCTGCAATCGAAATTATGGACAATGCCCAAAATCAAGCTGATGTTATGCTGAAAAAAGCACGAAAGTCAGCCAAAGAAATTGAAGCTGATGCTTTTGAAAAAGCTAATGATATTTTTGAAGAAACGAGACAGAAAGCTCATGAAGAAGGGTATAACGCTGGCTATCAAGAGGGCGTTAATCAGGCAAATAAAATTATTGAAGAAGCATTAAATATTAAAGATGAAATGCTTATCAAAAATAAAGATTTTTTAGTAGATAAAGAAGTTGAGATGTTAAATCTGGTACTTGCCATCTCTAAAAAAGTCCTAAGCAAAGAAATAAGTGATGCTAGCTATATAGAATCACTTATTTCCAACGCTATGGCACGGCTGACTTATGCTAGAGATATTGTTATTAGGGTATCAGAAGCTGACTATGATGTAGTAATGTTTATCAAACCTAAGATATTAGCAATGGCAGAACGAATTGAAAGTCTTGACATCAAAGTTGACCATTCGCTTAAAAGAGGTTCGTTTGTGATAGATACAGCATCAGGTAGTATTGATGCAAGTATCAATTCGCAGTTAGAAAAAATTAGGGAAATATTATACAGTCAGTTATCAGGTGTACAAAATGATTGATAGATATTTAGAAGTATTAAACGAAACAACTACCTTGTGTTTTGTTGGTAGAGTGACCAAGATTGTGGGACTTACTATTGAATCAGAGGGTCCGCAAGTTAAAATAGGCGAAGTATGTGAGATATATCCGCTTAATGGCAAAGATTTTATTATAGCTGAAGTAGTTGGCTTTAGTCGGGATAAGGTTTTGCTGATGCCGTTGGGGGATATGGAGGGAGTCGGACCGGGCTCTAAAGTACTTGGCTGTGGTCGGGCACATAGTGTAAAAGTTGGAAATAAATTACTTGGGCGAGTGATAGATGGTGTTGGCAATATTATGGATGGCAAGGGCGAACTTGATTTAAAGCTGCGTTATCCGATTAATGCTGAGCCACCTAGCCCACTGACAAGAAATAAGATAGATAGACCGATGAGCCTTGGAGTTAGGGCAATAGACGGTCTTTTAACTATTGGTCGGGGTCAACGTATCGGTGTATTTGCTGGTTCAGGTGTTGGTAAATCGACCTTAATGGGTATGATAGCACGAAATTCCAAAGCAGATGTCAATGTAATAGCTTTAATTGGCGAGCGGGGTAGAGAGGTACGTGAGTTTATCGAAAACGACCTTGGTGAAGAGGGTTTAAAGCGTTCGGTGGTTGTTGTGGCAACTTCCGATAAACCTGCTCTGGTGCGGACAAATGCGGCACTTTTGGCAACAGGGATAGCTGAATATTTTAGGGATAATTCGCTTGATGTGATGCTGATGATGGACTCGCTGACAAGATTTTCAATGGCACAAAGAGAGATAGGTCTAGCGGTTGGTGAGCCACCGGTTGCACGTGGTTTTACACCTTCAGTTTTTTCAAAGTTACCTAAATTACTGGAAAGAGCAGGCAATTCTGATAAAGGTTCAATTACTGGACTATATACGGTATTGGTTGATGGTGATGATATGAATGAACCTATTTCTGATGCGATAAGGGGTATTTTGGATGGGCACGTAGTGCTGTCTAGAAAGCTTGCCCACAAAGGTCACTACCCAGCGATAGATGTGCTGGAAAGTATCAGTAGGGTTATGCCAAATATTGTTAGCTCTGAACATCAAGAAAGTTCCAGAGAGTTTTTGGAAACACTTAGTGCTTATCGTGAGTCGGAAGATTTGATAAATATTGGTGCTTACGAAAAGGGTAGTAATGCCAAAATTGATAATGCAATCGATAGGATAGATGTGTTAAATTCTGTGTTGGTGCAAAGAGTTGAAGAAAAATCAACATTAGAAGAGGCTGTTGAGCAAATAACTAAGGCGGTGAGTTAGCTTGGCATTTAAGTTCAAATATCAAAAACTTTTAGACCAAAAAATAGAGTTAGAAAATCAATGTAAACTCAGGTTAGCTGAGGCTATTGCCAATCTTACTAGAAAAAAAAACGAAATTAAACAGCTCAATATACGTAAAAAATCCTTTGACGAAGAACATGTTAAAAGCTTAAGTCAAGGTATGAAATCGGAGCAGTTAAGAAGTTATAATGAGTATAGATTATGGTATAAATCAGAATTAGCAAGACTGGATGGTGAGCTTAATGTAGTAAAAAGCGTGCTGCTTAATGCTAGGGCTGATTTAAAAAAAGCTAACACAGAAGTTAAGAAATTTGAAAAATTAAAGGAAAATGCACAAATCGAGTATCGTGAGCAGGAGCAAATAAAATTTAGTAAAATGATAGAAGAAATTATTAGTTATAATCATTTTAAAAAATAAACTTATAATCTCATTTTTGGAATATTTATGTGACATACGAGGAGTATTATATGAAAAAAATACTTATAATAATTTTAATATTTATATTAGTACCTATTTTGGCACTGGTTGGGCTTTATTATACGGTTGACCCTGTCAAAGATAAAGTAGATGAGGCTTTTAAGTATCTACCTGGCTCTTTGGGTGAAAGTTATCGCAATAAGCCAACATCAGAAGAACTTGACAAACAAGTACGTGAAGTTGCTGTTTATATCCTGGATTTTAAAGATGATAGGGCAGTTGATAAGTTGCAACTTACCGAGTCGAAAGACGAAAAAACCTATAATCTACTTATTAAACATATGATGAGACTCAATCCGAATAAGACTACAAGACTTTTAGAATTGGTAAGGCAGTCTAAATTACAAAAAAGTCCTATTCAGGAAACACTTGATAAAATCCAAGAAGAAATGAATCAAAATTCTAAAGACACAGCGGAATTTATCGCTACTCTTTCTAGCGAAGAAAAAGTTCGTCGAGTACGAAATATGCTTGATAGAGAAGTTTATCCGCATGAAACAGTGGCTAAGATATTTGAATTTTTACCCGAAGACGATGTGGTGGTGATATTGACATATTTGTCAGATGAAGACAGGGATTTGATATTTGAAAATATGGACCACAAAAAAGTGGTTAATTTCAAGTCAAAACTTTATGCTAAAATTAATAAATTGAAAAGTATTGTTGAAGTTGCGGCACTGCTTAAAACAAAACCAGCTGGCGAATTAGCGACACTTATTGGACCTGGCTCTAAGTATGAAGGAACTGAACTTACTGATATATATCGTTCGCTTGGTCCTAAAAAAGCAGGCGAAGTTTTAGCGAAAGTAAAAAGTTCTGAATTTAGAGAAGAGATTATCAAAAAGATAAAAAATCGGGAAAATTTAGTCAATGGTGCTGATAAATTTACGGAAGATTTGATATACGCACTAAAGATTTATAGTGAATTTGACGATAACCTAAGTAATCTGCAAAAAGTTTATGTTAAGCTTGATGAGACGCAAGTTGCTCAAACCATAAAAACACTTTATTGGAATAGTAAAGGTGTCAAAAATTACCAGCTTAAAAATGGTGAAAAAATCATAATTAGTGATAAGGATTTGGCGCTTGAACTACTAAAAAGTTTTGGTGATAAGAAAGCGGCTGGCATTTTGTCGCATATTGACAACAAACTTTCATCAGATATATTTACAAAATTAGCATTACCAAAATAACTTTACCAGCCTCTGCAAAGGAGGTATCTATGACAGATGCGAGAAATGTTCTAGCTTTGCCAAATTCTAGGCAAAAGGACAGACCTTTTAAAGCACAGAGTAGTAGCATGGCTAGAAAAAATGGTGTTAATTCGTTTGAACAAATGCTGAATAAGAGGAGGTATAATAGGACTGATGAGCTAAACGGGCATAGCTATCAAAAGTCTAAAAAAAGTACGCTAAGTCAAAAAGAAAGTTTTGACCAAACTAGTAAAGAGCAGTCTAAAGTCAAACAGACCAAGGCTGAAAAGTTTGTTGATGATAGTAAGTCTGCAAATCGAATTTCTAATAAGAAAACAGTTGTAAGTAAACAGAATGACCCAAAAGCCAAAACTGTGTCGTCTAGCGATGATGTAACAGAAAATCAGACTTTAGAAGACGTCAACAATTTTGATGAAGAAATCAAAGTAACTGATGAGAAGTTAATCGCTTGGTTAGATGTTTTACAAAATTTGCAAGACGATATTGCTAAATTTGCACAGAGTGAGTCAGCAAAGTTGACGCTTGATGCGGAAAAGCTTGCAAACCAAGAAGTGCTTGCTGGTGCTAAGACTAATCAGGAACTAGCAAAATTAACTGATAAATTACAAGCTGTTAGCAAAGAGATTTTTGATAAAACTGGTGTTGATTTACTAAAAGAGCTTAAGCTAGAACCGGCAAAACAGATTGAGTTTTTGAAAAGTGCAGTTAGCGAGATGCTATCGCTGCAAACTAATGGTGCAAAGCTATCTAAAAATGCTTTAGCTGAAAAACTTGCTGAATTAGCTGATAAGCTTGGTGCTAGTGAGTTAAAGCTAAATCAAAACTCTACTTCCAAAACTTTATCTAATGATTTAAAAGCGGAGATGCTAAATGTCAATCGTAAAATAGTTTCGGCAGATAAACCATTAGATGGAAAACAGGCGGGTGGTCAAGACGCTAAAAGTCAAAAGCAGTCAAATGATTTTGCAAAAGGTAGTAGTTCAAGCATTAAAAAGACAGAGCTTTCTGAAGATAATATCAGACAGAGTCAAGCTGTCAAAAAAGTAAGTCAAGAAGAAATGCAAGATTTAAAGCAAACATTCGAAAAAGTTTTTACTGATAAAGTTGATAAAACTAGTAAAAGTGATAGTTTGTTAAAATCAAGCATTATCAATCAGATAAAAGCCCAAATATCTGAAAAGCCATTAAAAGTTGGCGAGACATCACAAATGACAATAAGGTTAAGACCTGAGAAGCTAGGTAAAGTTGAAATTAAAATAAAGGTACATCAAGATACGGTAATTGCTAAGTTAAATGTAGAATCTCATATTGTAAAAGAAACAATCGAGTCTAACTTGGCTGATTTAAAATCATCACTTAAAGATAAAGGATTTTCTGATATGAGCTTTAGTGTAGATGTTGGCAAAGGTGAAACTCAGCAAAATGAAAAGCAATCTTCAAATAAAAAGATTAAAAATTTAGAGCTTGATATTGATAATGATGAACTTGTGTTGGATGGTTATCAAAAGTCACTGGAATCATCAGTTATGGGGTCAAGTTTTGAACATTTAGCTTAGGAGGCGAATATGAAAGTAGATTCACCAAAGAGTAATCCGGTTGTTTATAACAATCAAAAAAAACCAAGAATGGACGTTCAAACTGAAGAAGAGAGGGCTGTGGACGTATCAAAGTATGGCGAGTTGACTGAGGACCAGAAATCATTTTTGATTAACTTAGAAAAAAACAACTCAATTGACCCACTCAAACAAAGTCAAAATATGGGTCAAGAACAGTTTATGTATCTATTACTGACTCAGATGACTCATCAAAATCCACTTGAACCAATGAAAGACCAGCAATTTATCTCGCAAATGGCGCAATTTAGTTCACTAGAATCATTAAAATCGCTCAATAATAAGATGCAGAGTTTTGATGAAGGTGTTAGCGAAATCAAAGATTTAATCAAAATCAACACTTTAAGTGCTAGTAGCGTCAAAGCGGATAAGAAACTAGATGCAATTCTAAAGGAATTACAAGAAATTTCAAAAGGTTTAAAACAGAAAGCAGTAAAAGAGAAATATGATTAGTAGGTGTGATTATGAATAACAATCGAGTATCTAATAACGCTATACTAGATAGAATTAATAAAACTGCCAGTACTAGTAAGGTTAATCGTCAGTCAAATCAGACTATACCAGCTAGTTTTGATAAGATACTACAATCAAAAACAGATAATGTTACAATTAGTAAACACGCTGAGAAAAGATTGGAGATGCGTAATATTAGTCTATCAAAGGCAAATTTAGAAAAAATCAGTTCAGCTATTGACAAGGCTGACCAAAAAGGTGTAAAAGATGCACTTATAATTTTCAAAAATAATGCTTTTATTACCAATGTGAAATCAAAAACCATCATCACAGCAGCGAATGTTGATGATTTGGAAACTAAAGTAATTACAAATATTGATGGCGTAGTATTAGTATAGCTGGACCTAACGGAAGCTATTGGGGTATGAATGACGGATTATCCCAAGTAATACGCTAATTAAAGAATTGGAGGTCACAAAAATATGTTGAGAGCAATGTTTTCGGGTGTTTCTGGTGTAAGAGCGCACCAAGTTAAAATGGACTCTGTAGGTAACAATATAGCCAATGTTAATACAGTGGGTTATAAAGGCTCATACGTTTCGTTTGAAGAAGCGTATTCACAATTGGTTAGAGGTGCTGGTTCTCCTCAAGGTGGACGTGGTGGTACTAACCCGCAACAAATTGGACTAGGTGTAGGAGTTGCATCGATGGATGTTGACCATACTAGTGGTTCAAGCCAAAGGACTGACAGACCAACTGATATGATGATAAATGGTAATGGTTTTTTTGTTGTGACAGATGACCCGAATTTTCAAAATAAATATTATACAAGAGCAGGAAACTTTACAACTGATAGAATGGGTTACTTAGTAACTCCTGGTGGCTTAAAAGTGCTAGGTTCAGACGGTAAACCACTTAGAATAGATATGACAACAACTAAATCAGGTACTACGACAACTGATGTTGAGATAAGTGGCAATGTTAACTATGATGATAAAATTGATGAAAAAGATAATATAGCATTTTCAACAACTATGGATGTTTATGATACATTAGGACGTGTAAATACGGTGGTGATCAATTTTGGTCAAAAGATTGATGGTTTGACTGAAACATCATCAACTAATCCGAAAGAACATGATTATTCGTTTAGAGCAATTCAATTTCAAAATGCTGATATTGATGGTACATCATTTGGCGGTACGCAGAACGCTGACGGTACAACAACAGCTGCGACTAATGGTATGCAAGTTGTGGATGGTAAACTAGGTACTCTAGAAACTGTTAGTTTAACAAATTTAGGTGGAGCTACAAATACACCAGCAAACGTAATGTATGCTAAATTTGATGCCAATGGTGAATTTTTAGGGATATATACTAATTTAACTCTATCTCAACCAGCTGCAGACAAGCCTGTAGTTGCAAGTGCTGGTACTAAGATAACTACTGGAGCAGCAGGCGATAATGCTAAGTTGGTTTTAAAGCAAGCTGGTTCTAATCAGGTAGTTGTAGACTTGTTTAATGAAACTAAGTCACCTAATGTTAATGCTTTTAAAAACTTGACTCATTTTCCAAAAGAAAGTAACGCTGCTGGTAAAAAAGTCAATGGTAATGCAGCTGGTAGTATCAAGAAATTCAATGTTTCAGCATCGGGTGAGATTGTTGGAATGTTTACCAATGGTGAAAGTGAAGTAATCGGTACAATATTATTGGCTGATTTTGATAATAATGCAGGTTTACAAAAATTAGGGTCTAACTTATTCAAAGATACTGTTAACTCAGGTGTACCAAAATTTGGTATTGCTGGCACAAATGCCTTTGGTAAGATAGCTCCTGGTGCGATTGAAATGTCAAATGTTGACTTGTCAAAACAATTCACAGAGATGATTATAACTCAAAGAGGTTTCCAAGCCAACACAAGGGTTATCACAACCTCTGATGAAATTTTACAAGAGTTAGTTAACTTAAAACGATAATAAAACAAAATTAAAAAGCTTATCTATCATGGTAGGCTTTTTAATTGCTTGATTTTATTTAATACTAATCTTTATTTAAAGTGCCTATTCAATATTGCCGAATAAATTTCTTGAGTATTTTTTCTTTAACGTTAGGTGGGCTAGGGTAATATACTTAATCGTCTTTTATTTTACTAGTTCTTAAAATTAAAAATACTATACACACTCAAGTAATAAGCCACTCCCTGTTAGACTTCGTCTAACGGTCG
>PDWI01004156.1_pt1 | contig 28359 bp, 16 predicted proteins | sample 1430891 | NCBI WGS metagenome assembly PDWI01 (sample SAMN01162508, study PRJNA174530) | Oral metagenome, whole genome shotgun sequencing project. | biome: Marine environment; feature: Marine mammal; material: Swab sample of the gingival sulcus; isolation source: swab sample of gingival sulcus... | reverse complement strand
ATAAAATGAACGAAACAAATAAGTATGACTATATACTTAATGCAGCGAACATTCTTTCTGGCCGCGAGGGCGACAATATTACTGCAGAAGTATTAAAAGTAATGAATGAGCGTTACAAGGGAAAATCGACCGAGCAAAAATAATTAACGAAGAGTCCGGGTTATCCCGGATTTTTTTTTGCGATAAATGGTAGCTTTGTACATCATGTTTGCCAGCAACTACCTGAAAAAAAAAAAAAATAACCGCCAGGCGTTATTGTCATCAGCGCCACCGGAATCGCCGGGTATAATAGTGGTAATACCTGCTTACCGCGAACTTGAAATTATTAATACTTTAAATTCATTGAATGCATGCTATCTTCCGGAAAGTCGTACCGAAGTAATTGTGGTTATTAATCATCCCGAAAATGAGAAGGAGGAAATAAAGGATATTAACCATACTACAAAACGGCAGTTGGACAAATGGATAAATGCCCGCCCATCCGGAGGAATTTCTTTTTACGTTATTGGTCCTGTGGATTTGCCACAGAAATGGGCTGGAGCCGGGTTGGCACGTAAAACCGGTATGGACGAAGCTGTTATGCGTTTTAATACTTTTAGTAACGAAAAAGGTATTGTTGTTTCGCTGGATGCTGACACGTTGGTGGAGAAAAACTATTTGCAGTCGATTGAACAGCATTTTAGGGAAAATTCTGAAAATGTAGGTGTTACCATTGCTTTTGAGCATCGTACTGATGGTCTTTCGGAAAAACATCGTCAAGGTATTTTGTTGTATGAAAAATACCTTCGGTATTACAAAAATGCAGTGGCTTTTACCGGTTATCCTTATGCAATGTTTACTATAGGATCTGCGTTTGCAGTTACAGCAGAAGCGTATGTAAAAAGGGGAGGAATGAACCGCAGAAAAGCCGGCGAAGATTTTTATTTCCTTCAAAATCTCGCCCATATTGGGCAAGTGGGAGAAATTAACAGCACAAAAGTATGGCCATCGGCACGATTATCTGACCGGGTTCCTTTTGGTACCGGGCCTGCTTTAATAAAATGGTTAAACGGCACCGAAAACCTAAATAAAACTTTTCATTTTGACTCTTTTGTCGCTCTCAAATCGTTGTTTAAGCTAAAAGAATTATTTTTTCAATCGGATGAAAAAAATTATACAGCACTGCTTGAAAAGTTACCCAAACCGGTAAAACATTTTTTGGTTGCCGATAATTTTCTTGAACAACTTGCCGACCTTAACTGCAATTGTGCCACACCATCGACCTTCCAATCTCGTTTTTTTCAAAAATTCAATGCTTTTAAAATATTGAAATACCTCAACTTTGTGCATCAAAAGTATTTCCAAAAGGGAGATTTAGCAGACCAGGTTTTACTTTTGGAAAAAGAAAGTAGCCGGAAAAGCTAAATGCTCTGGTGGCGGTTTAGTAAAGGTGAAAACAGCTGGTATTCTACGGCCAATTTTTATATATCTTGTTTCACCTATTTTCAAAGTTGCTACAAATAACTACCTGCTTTTAGGAATTCTTCACATTGCCTCATAATTGGTTTCTTTTATCAGAATTGTTAAATCATCAATATTTTCTTTCGATTTAAATCCCACTAAACCTGATATGGTTTGTCCGGGTTGAATAAGTTCTGTGGTGATATTAAATTGATAGAGGCCTTTTTGCAGGGTATTTTTCCCGGCTAATGGATCCTTTTTGCTTTTTTTTACCCTGTTGTAATCATCCTGAAAAAAATGGTCTTCCGAATCGTCTTCGAGTAGAGAAAGAAGGGCAACATAGGTAGTTAATGCAACCAGAGTAATGGGAATTGCATAAACAATTTTTGGGAATTTTCTGGTTCTCAGTTTTTTAGAAGCCACCATGTTGTCTGCCAGTTCCAGTGGAATTCCGTGAGAGAAAAATCCAAGCTGGCTGCCATGCAGGGTTTTATTGGTATTGTTGGTAACCTGCACTTGCAAAACCTGCACGTTTTTGCGGTTTGCCCAACCGGTTCTGATTTTATTTTCCGGCAACCGAATTTGGTCTGCTGACCAGGCATAAGTGAGGTCGGTGCCCACTACAGAACTATTTGTAGGTACAAGGGATATTGTGTTTTTGTAAGGTGTACAGCCAACCATAAAAAGTATTAGCAAGAATACCCAAATTACATTTAGCTTCACTTTATTCAATTTTTATATTGTATTTTCCGGGCTGTTTGTTGTATTAAATGCCAAGCTTTTTCAATGTGTTGCTTTTCGGTATTTGTTTGACCGATACACATGCGCAAAAATACGTTGTCATTCAGTTTAGTATGGGTAAAATACATTTTCCCAGTTGCATTAACCTCGTTCATCAAATTCATATTAAATTCGTTTCCGTTTTTGTGCCGAAAGCAAACCAGGTTAAATGGTGGTTGGGCAAACAGTTCAAAATCGGCAGACATGTCAACCCAATGGGCAAATTCATGTGCCAGTGCTACATGTTTGCGAATGTGGAAACGCAACCCGTTTACACCATAATGACGGATAACAAACCACAGTTTAAGCGAACGGAATTTTCTGCCCAGTTGAATGTGCCAGTCGCGATAATCGAAAACACGTCCTGATGCTGTCGCCTGGTTGTGAAGGTATTCGGGTAAAATGGAAAAGGTATTGATTAATTCTTCACGGTTGGCTACCCAAAAAACATCGCAGTTTAAGTTAGTAAACAACCATTTGTGTGGATTAAAAGCGTAGCTGTCAGCCATTTCCGACCCTTTTTTATAGTGTCTGAATTCGGGGCAGACCATTGCTGATCCTGACATCGCTGCATCTACATGTAACCAACAGGCTTCACGCTGGCATATCTTTCCTATTTTTTGAATCGGGTCGATGGCATTAGATGATGTTGAACCCAATGTTGCACAAACGAAAAACGGTTTAAACCCATCTTCTCTGTCTTTTTTTATTTGCTTTTCAAGTAGGTCGGGGCGCATTGCCAACGCTTCGTCTACTTCAATAAGTCTCAGGTTTTCTTTGCCAATTCCGACTATTTTTATGGCTTTTTCCAGCGATGAGTGGGTTTGTGTTGAGATATAGGCTACCAGTTTTTCTTCAATGCCTTTTTGGTTCGACTTGTATTTTGTTGCACGCTCGCGTGCAGCAACCACAGCGGTTAACACTGCCGTTGATGCTGTATCTTGAATAACTCCACCACCCGTAGAGGTTGATTTAAATTTTTCAGGCATTTCCATCATGTCAGCAAGCCAGTCGAGTACACGAGTTTCTAGTTCGGTAGCCGCAGGACTGGTAGCCCAGATCATTCCCTGTACTCCCAAACCTGACGATATTAAATCGCCTAAAATAGAAGGGAATGAACTGTTTGAAGGGAAATAGGCAAAAAAGCCAGGCGACTGCCAATGGGTAATTCCTGGCAGTAGCTTTTCATCCAGGTCTCGGATCATTGTCTCTATGTCTTCTCCATCGGAAGGTGGACTTTCTGGTAGTAATTTCAGAATTTCTCCGGGTGCAACCTGTGACAAGACTGAATATTTCTCAATGTTTTCATAATAGTCTGCTATCCAGTCGATTATTTTCTTTCCCTCCCTGCGGAAAGCCTCGGGAGACATGTGGTAGTTCTCTTTTCCCAATGTTATTTTTTAATATTAAACCTACTCTGAAAATTTGATTAAATATATTCACTACTTTTCAGTAAATACATTACTAAGCAGTAAATTTTTATAAAGTACCCGGTATGTTTACTTTATAATTTACCACAACAAAAAAATTAGACATGGATAAAAATACAATTTTTAGCGGATAGCCGATTTTTAATTAGCTGTTAATGTTCGCTGACAAGTTTGTTCTAAAAAATGAATAACGTACATGGTGTGAATACGCAGATTGCGTAAGTGCTACTTGCTTCAATAGTAAGTTTCGGTTATGCATGGGCTTACAAAAAAAGCAGTAATAATTTACCGGTAGCTATTCTTGCACATATGCTTATGGATTGGTTACGAAAACTGGTCGTTGCCGGATAATTGAAATCAACTACAGTTTTTAAACGATGAATCTTTAAAAATAAATACCATAAATTCAGATTTAGTTTCGTACATTTTACTGTTTTTTTAGAATATAAACTTTTTTAAATAGAAAAAATGAAATTCAAGATTTTATTAGTAACAGCATTCATACTGATTATCACAAGTTGTGAAAAAAAGGCAAAAGTTGTTAAGGTGCTACAGGTACCGGGCAAAGATAAATACTGTAATATTGATAAAAACGGAATTACTGTTCTCCCTAGTGGTCGTTATGTTACCATGGCCGGAGATTTCATCGCAATTACCAACGATCCTTATGGATTGGCTATTTCGCCCGATTGGAAAAAGGCTGTAACCTTGCATAACGGTGTTATTACCATTATTAACATCGATGGTTTAAGTTCACAAAGAATTCCAAGCTATGATAATAAAATACCATCTCCCTTAGAGAAAGGTTCATTTTTGGGAGTCGCATTTGCCCCCGATTCAAAACATGTTTACCTGAGTGGCGGCGACAAGGGTGATGTGGTGATCTATGATATTGAAAATTATAAAAAGGTGGGCACCATTTCTTTGAATGGTAAAATAAACGGTGAGGATTATCAGGATAGTTTTACATCAGATTTGTTAATGAATGCTGACAAAAATGAACTACTTGTTCTTGATCGTGGCAATTTTCGATTAGTCCGCATCAATTTAGACACAAAAAAGATAACTGCTTCGGTTAAAGTGGGCCGTCAGCCGTTTGGTGTGGCGATCAGTCCCGATAAAAAACAGGCTTTTGTTGCTAATGTTGGTGTATACTCCTATCCTTTGGTCGAAGGGGCTACCCCCGAAACTTATGAGGCCTTGCGGATTTCACATCACCCATACGGAGAGAATACGCATGAATCACATGAAGGAACCATTGTTGAAGGAAAGGTGATTCCAGGTTTGGGCAGTCCTAATCATCCCGATGCTATGAGTGTTTTTACCATCGATTTGGGGAAAAACGAGGTAATTAATAAATTCAAAACTGGCTATTTAATTGGTGAAACGGTTGAAGATGCTGAAGTGGTGGGTGGAGCTAGTCCAAACTCAATTGCCGTTGGAAAACAATTTGCATACGTAACCAATGCCACTAACGATAATGTTGCAATTATAGATCACACAAACCAGAAAATGGTGGGGCGCATCCCAATCCATGTTGATGAACGAATCGATAAAATAAGGGGGTTTCTTCCTTTTGGGATTACCATGAGCAAAGATGAAAAGACCCTTTATGTGGCACTTCTCGGTTTCAACGCCGTTGCGGTTATCGATATCCCTACACAAACCACAAAGGGTTTAATTCCTTCGGGGTGGGGGCCTACAAGAGTTGAGTTGTCAGATGACGAAAAAGAACTGTACATCATTACTTGCAGGGGCTGGGGAGCCGGGCCTAATGGTGGTGATGGATTTGTTCCACCTGTTCAGGGGGCATCTGTTAGTTCCATTCAATTGGGAAGCTTTCAGAAAGTAAAAGTTCCCAATGCTGAAGAATTGGCAAAATATACGAAACAGTGTATCGACAATACGTTTATCGAAACTTCTGTTGAAGATGATGGAAAAAACCCGCTTCCGCCACTTCCCGGGTTACGCCAAAGCCCGATAAAACACATCGTTTATATTACCAAGGAAAACCGCACATACGACGAGGTTTTTGGTCAACTTAAAGGCGGGCGGGGAGACAGTACGCTTGCTCGTTATGGTGTAAACAACACCTACACGTTGCCGGATTCAATGAAAGCATTATTTCCCAACCTGCGGATTTCACCTAACCATATTAAAGCTGCCCGGCAATTTTCGTATTCCGATAATTATTATTGTGACAGCGATGCTTCTGTGCATGGCCATCACTGGCTGGTAGGTGTAATTCCCAATGAATGGGTGGAAGCAAATGCTGCTACCAGCAAAGAAGCCATGCCTTTTTCAAAAGCTGAAGGCAGAAGGTTTCCCAAAACCATCGGAAGTGTCGATCCAGAAGATTATGCTGAAATAGGTGGTATATGGGAAGCTATGGAACGGCAGGGTGTGGAATTTTACAACTTTGGCCAGGCAAATGAAAGCGGGCATCAACGTGAAGAGTGGTACGATGTAAATACGGGCGCTGCACACGGTGTAATGATACCCATGCCAAAGGCATTATTTTACAGAACCAGTCACAATTATCCCGGCTATAACATGAATATCCCTGACCAGTATCGCATGGATCAGTTTGAAAAAGAGTTTACCAGAATGTGGATCGACAGTAACGATGAAATGCCACCACTGGTAACTGTTATGATTCCGAATGATCATGGTACCAGTCCCGACCCTGAAGAAGGTTATCCTTATCGCCAGTCGTATATGGTGGATAACGACCTTGCTGTTGGACGTATCCTGCACTTTTTATCCAGAACCAAATACTGGAAAGATATGCTTGTGATTATCACAGAAGACGATCCACAGGGTGGCGTGGATCATGTGGATGCCCACCGCTCAATACTTATGATGGCTGGTCCGTATGTGAGAAAAGGCTATGTTTCACATACACATGCCAATTTTGGTGCAATACTGAAAACCATTTACAACATTCTGAATGTACCGTATGTTAATCATTTCGATTTAACTGCCTCTTTGCTTCAGGATTTCTTTACCGATGAACCTGATTTTACTCCTTACACGCTTGAACGTCATGATGAGCGAATCTATGATGCCGAGCTTTCGATGAAAAAATACCATCAGACCATCGACTGGCGAAAGATCGAACAAGGACCCGATATGGATGATGTTGAAGACGCCCGGGAGGATTTTATGAAGAACAACGCAGAGAAATAAATATTAAAAATAATTCTACATAGAAGTGAATAAACGTCTGTTAAAAATATCAATTCTCTTAATATCCGGGCTGTTATTCCCTTTAGTTAAGGTTTAAAAATATTCTGAAATAGAATAGATATAAGGTGGTTTATCATTTCGGCACCGGGAATATTGAGTTTTTACTGACCAATGCGCCCGGACGCGATGATACATACAGAGCTTGGGAATGAACATCAGAACAGGGATTCTGAAAATTTGGCAATTGGGTAAACGATGGTTAGATTTCGCAGTAACTTTGTGTAGTTTTTTAGCTGGTAAGCTGAAATAAAAACCGTTGTAATTGTCAATTAAACCGCCAACCAGGAAAAATGAATAATTTCTTCGAAAAATATTGGTAATGTGAGTTTCAAAAAGCAATCGACTGACCACCGACCTGCTTCAAAACAAACGGTAAAAAGTATGGTAAAGCCAATTTATTCGTCGGCAGCCGGGCATTCCTCGACAAGATTGAGGGTTGCTTTTTCCAATATTTCTCCAGTTGTTTCTCCCAAAGAAGTTCTTGTTATGTAATTATAGCGTTCAAAACTGTTAAAATCTTCCTTGGTAAGTATGTAACCAAAAGCATCGTTGGTTAATCCGAACAAAAAAGGTTGTTCCGTTTTCATGTTCCGTTTAATATAAAACCCAATGTTTGGCAATGCTTCGCCAGGAATCGTCAAAACTTGTACTTTGCCGATGTTCAGTAAATTTATCTGTGCAGAAACCGTTGAAAAATCCGAAACTTCTTTCGCAGAAATTTTTGCTACCGGTGAATGTTCAAAAATAAATCTCATAGCTTCGTTTTCCACTGGAAAATCAACCATTTTTGAAGCACAGTAAAGCTGTGGATTCTCCTGCTTGTCCGCTGGTTCAATAATCCGTAAAGCTTCGTCGGCCATCAGGTTCCCAATTCGGATACACTCATTCCAGTCGCTGGCTTCATTGCCATCAGCCAGCCTGTTGTCGGCAGTTACCATGCCTCCCTGCGCACTGTTCATAAAAATAGCTGTTCCGCCTCCTTTTTCTTCAACTCTTTCGTACAGGGGGCCACACAAATCTGGACTGATTACCTTGGCTTTTGTGCCCAGAATTTCGGGATGCGTGGCGTAGTTAATCAATGTGGCTATGGGCTTTTCTTTGTTTTTACTATTTTTTAAAAGAAACTGAATTACCCCCATACGCGTGTCATAAAGTTGAGGTGCATAATAGTTGTAGGCTATTTTTCCTTTTGCTTCAGCAACCACTGACTTAACATAGGCTGGCTGAAGGTTTTCTTCAGCGTTGGTAATTGCACCGGCAATTTGGTGAACGCACCAGTTGAGGTATTCAAGACTGGCACCGGTATTCCCATTTTCATCTACAAACCCATACGCATCGGGCGCACTATGGGTATGAGTTACGCCAATAATTATATTTTCGGGTGGAAAGTCGGCAACCAGTTTTCTTGAACGGTTGCCGAGATATGCCGGCCATCCAAGGTTGTCGATGCTGACAATGGCAATTTTTGTTTTGCCCTTTTTTAAAACGAGTGCCCTGGCAGTGAGTTTACCCAAATATTTTTCAGGCATTATTGGGGTTCCCATTCCTCCCGAAACAGGAATCAACTGTTGAGGTGTTATATCCCTGACAGCTACTCCGGCAAAAAATTGTTGACCTTGGATTTGCCCAATAAAAATCAAAAAAACACAGAGAAAGAAAAGTGTGTGCTTCATAAAAATTTTTTATTCACCTGCCAGCAACAGCTCTTTTGTATTGGTTACATACATTCGTGTACTTTCAGTAAAATCACCTGCAAATGGCGACTTATATTTCAAATCAACAAAAAAAGCTTTGTATCCTTCGTCCGGATAGGTAACATCTACAGTAAAACTTTCTTCTCCGGCGTGACCCAGGTCAATGCTTTGCCATTTTTCATCTCTGAAGTCGCGGTCTGTAGAGGTAGTGAACCATAAAACTGCCTTTTTAAGTAGTTCTGGTGTGTCTGATACAGAAATGGTTACTTTTTTGTTATCTTCTTTTATTGAATAGTTACAGATTGGGTAGGTCCCCGTTGAAATTGTATTCCCGAAGAATGCACTTAGCGTTTTCAGCGCTTTTGCTTTATTACCCATACCATGACCAGCATCAGGAGCATAGCAAATATAATTTTCGCCCGGAATACTGTCGATATAATGTTTTATGGCATCAACAGGCCAATATTCATCATTAGTGCCGATAAAGATCATTTTGGGCATGGTTAGCGTTTTGCGGTAGGAGTAGGGATCAATCATCTGAGCCAATATATCGCCATCGGGTGTTCCTAACTGTTGTGCAATACCCAGTTTTACGTAATCTTCTATTTGAATGCTGTAATCGCCCCATGCTTTTAAATGATAGTCGACGCTCAAGGGCATATTCAATACATCTATAACTATAGGACCAATGGCTTTTACACGTTTATCATTGGCACCGGTGAGCCAGGTTGTCCATCCTCTTTTTGAAGCCCCGGAAACAACAAAACCTTCAATGTTCTTATTGAATTCTTTTTTTGCAAACAACTGAACCACATCCATTGCACGTATAGCACTTTTGGTCATCGGAAATAAAAGCGGCCAGGAATAATCGTGGTCGTTTTGGAAGTTATGCAGTGTAAACGAAATTAAAGCATCTTCTGTAAGGCCATCGTAAAGGGGCTGGTTGGGTACCTGCCAGATAATAGATGTAATTGCTTTGTTAATCTGGGCAATTTTGCTTAATGATTGAATCTCGGCTTTGTCCCATTGGTGTATTCTGGGTTCGCCATTTTTAATGCTTCCTCCTGTAATAAACAACAATGCGTCATCGTATTGAATATCATCTGGCACCATTACTGTAAGCTCGTGTTTCCATTTAATATCGCGCCACACTTGTGACGTAAAAATGATGCGGTACACAGTTACTCCTTCAGCCTTAACTTTATCATTAACTTCCCAACTGAAAGAATTATCGCCGTTGTTGAGGTAAGATTGTAGCGCATTTTCAGGGGTTACAGGCTCACTCTTTTTTTGACATGAAAGAATAAGCGATAAAAGAACAATAATGAAAACAGACATTTTTAAGTGTTTCATGGTATTTATTTTGAATTGATTTTAACTAATATGGTTTTCCGGTGCCTTGCAGTAACCACATTTTCGACCAGGCACTGTTGTTGCTTTGGTCGGTGCCTTTGTACTGCGTAGCTTCAAGCCGGTCTATTCCTGCCTGTGCATTGTCAGGATTTTTCGATATTTCGTTAACATAGTGATAATACCAGCGGATTGGCAAGACCTGACGTAAAGCTGACGGTCCCGTTTGAAGATTAGGGAGTCCTGTCCTTCGCCAGTCGAACCATGATTCCTGGCATATCGACCAGCTTGCAAACCATTTCTGCTCCATAATGCTTTCAAGTTCATTGTAAGGAACACGTGAAAGATAGCTATCGAACTGGTCGCTAACATTCCAGGCATTAAACGATTCTTTTATGCCATTAGCATAATAATCAGCGGCACTTCCCGACAGCCAGCCATACAAGGCTGCTTCTGAAAGAATAAAATTAATTTCAGAAGCAGAAATAAGTCGCATTAATACCAACGGATCAGCTGTTTTTTTGTACCTGTCGTTAAGTTGTGAAGCATATGGATTTATTGTACCCTGTGCCGGGTTGGCTGTGTTCATATTAAAAATCTGAACCTTAGGGTGAGAAATAGTTACGCCAACATACTCCGGATCGAAATCAACAATCATTGTATTGGCAGTTTCAAATGCATTCACCACATCCTGAGATACTTCGCGTTTGCCATTAACCATTTGGTCAACTCCTGTTCCTTCAACCAAAACCAGAGGAGTTTGCACTTTATTAGCCCAAACGCCCAGCCTTGGGTCGTTGTATTTTTGAAGGGCATCTACCAGTGTTTTCGCCATTTTTACCCGCATGTATGAGCCAGAAGGATCGGTATCATAAACGGTATTCAACGGATTGGAGTTTTCTTTGGCCGAACCGACAAACCCGATATTTGCATCGTCGGAAGCAGTTAAAATCAACGGGTATTTTGCTGGGTCCCCGGTAATTTTTTTAATACCCTGTTCCGCCAAGACGGGTTCTTTTGCCGCTAATCTTAAGTAATACCGCAACGCTAGCGAGTTAGCAAATTTTCTCCATTTTGAAGGATTTCCGCCATACAAAACATCTTGTGATGCAACAATATTTTTATACTCCGATGCACTTTTTGAGAGCAGTGTGTTGGCGGTGTCCAGGTCAGCAAGAATTCCTAGGTAAATATCTTTTTGAGGATCAAAAACAGGTTTAAAATATTCGGAGCCACGTTCGGCTTTAAGGGCCTGTGAGTAGGGAGCATCGCCCCAGAGGTCGGTAACCAAACCAAATGTATAAGCCCTTAGCACCCGAGCCACGCCTTCGTGAAATTCTAATCCTTCATTTACAGCTTTTTTGAAAAACTCATCGTTATTCATCAAAATATTGTAATATTCTTCCCAGCTATGTGATTGGTTGTCCCAGTCGTAGTTGTTGTAACCTCCTTGCCAGCCTGTTTGCTGTGTATGTTGCATTACTCCTGAAAACTGACCTAAACCGATACCAAAAACAGTCTGTCCGAGACTTATTTCAATGGTAGGCAAAAGAAAATTGAGATCAGCTTGAGTCGGGTCCACACCGTTGGGGTTTATATTTAGTTCATTAAGGTCTTTGCATGAAATAACAAAAGTAAATATAATTATTAGTCCTAATATTAAGCTGTCTTTAATTTTTTTCATAATCTTCAGTTTTTAAAATTAGAAAGAAAAACCAATTTTTAATCCTATCGGAATTACCCATGGTTCTGCATTATAGCGTTCAACACCCTGTTTGAACCTGCCACTGCTATCAGACTGGTACGCTCTTTCAGGATCGATACCCATACCTGAATTCTTCGTCCATATTATAATATTTCTGCTATACACCGATAAATTCAAATCCTGAATACCTATTTTACTGGTGTATTTATTTGGCAGCCTGTAATTAAGGGCAATTTCCCTCAGTTTGATGTAGTCGGCATCAAAAATATTGGCTTCGCCAATATCCCATGGATAGCTGGCTACATATGGCCTGAATTCGGTACCTTCGTTGCCGAGATTTTCTTTTTCGAGGATAAAATTTCCGGCATCGTCATAATGGCCGTAAACTCCAGGTGCAAAAACGCCATCGTAGGCAAAAATACCTGTATAGTAGTCATTATAGTAACCGCCTTCGGCAATTGTTGGACCCCCAACGGGCCGTGGGTTATTAGTGAAAATCAACTGGTCGCCATTGGCTATCACCCAGTCACGCAATTCCTGGCTTGCCTTAATACCCAATCCATCAGGGGGCGTTATCAATTGGTTCATCCACGTGTTGGAAACTACGCTTTCAGTTAAATACCGCCATGTTTGCGATACATATTGTCCGCCTGAGCGCCAGTCAAATGTCATGCTCAGGCTAAAGTTTCTATAGTATATCGCTGTTTGTAAGCCCATAATAAAATTGGGGTTATAATTACCTATTTTTTCATAGGTTTCAGACGATTGCCATTCTGCATCTTCGCCTTCGGGCAAAAGTGGGTATCCGTAATAAGGCGATTTTTTGTCGGTTACGCGTAAAATTTTACGTGTGTAAAGATTCCCGATAAGGCCGTCGTTACCGGCAGCATCGTCTTTCACATAAGCAATGTTCCTTATTCTTGCTTCGCTCCAGAAAGTTACAAAATCCACACCATCAGTGAGTTCAAGTAAATAGGTGTCGTTGGTGGTAAAATTGAGGTTTAGATCCCATGTCCAGTCGTGTGTTTTTATAGGTGTGTAACCCAATGCGAGTTCCCAACCTAAACTGCGAAGTAATCCTGCATTAACTTTTATGTTTTTAAAGCCGGTTGATCCGGCAAGAGGTACACCAAGAATCTGATTTTTATTGTCAACTGTGTAGTAAGTACCTTCAAAGCGTAATTTATTATCGAATGCTCTAAGGTCAATCCCGACTTCATAGGAAGTGGCTTCTTCAGGCAACAATGTGGGGTTTAACAGATTTTCTGGTTTTTCCAAACGTATGGCATCGCCCCATTGGCCTGCATCATAATAGGTTGGGTATAAACTATAAGGTGAAGTGTCATTACCAACCTGCGCTATACCGCCTCTAAGTTTTAACATATTCACATTTCCACCCATGCCCAATATACTGTTAAGCATTATACTCAGCGATGCAGATGGATAGAAATAGGAACGATTTTCTGATGGCAGTGTACTTGACCAGTCGTTTCTGGTAGTTAAATCAAGGTAAACCATGTCTCTCCACCCCAGATTTGCCAAAGCATATATACTGTTAATTGCCCTTTCGTACCTATGGTTAGAATAGTTTAACGACGTGTTGGCTATGTTCTGTACCGTATATAAGAATGGTATAATTAAACCAGAGCCCGATTTTGCCGAATTGCTAATGCTTGATCCTCTCGAATACAGAAAGTTTCCGCCAAGTGACGTTGTAAGGTTAAAATTGCCCCATGTGTTTTTGTAGGTAGCGAGCGCATCTATGTTCTGTTCCATACTTTCTCTGCTTGCTATGCCATAGGTGCCGTTATTGGGTTCTTTTGAATAGCCGGGAGCCATTTTTGTTTCACGAACTTCATCCATTTTGTTGAGGGCATATCGGCCCATAATATTGAAGTTTGGACTAATTTCCCAAATCGCCTGGAGGTTCCCCATTAATCGGTTTCTTGCAAAGCTGTTATTAATTCCGTAAGCGAGATAATAGGGATTGTCCCATCCGTTGCCAATGTTTTTTACCTGGCCGCCACCCAGATCATAATCTTCAAGCACCCGAATGTCGATGTTTGGAGGTGTCCAGGCTGCCCATTGCAGCGGGTTAGTACCGCGTTCCTGCGTAGAAGGACGATTGTCGGACCAGTTGTGTGTGTAACTGATATCGCTGTTAACCGTTAGTTTTTTATTCACTTTTGAAGTACCCGAAAGTGTCAGGCTATTTCTGTTTAAATCTGAATTGGGTACCAATCCACTGTTGGTCATATTCGAAACGCCGAGCCTGTAATTTATTTTATCACTTGTACTTGAAACCGAAACGCTGTTAGTTGTTGTAAATGCACTGCTATTGATAAAGTTTTTATAATTATCGGGGTGTTTTACCAGTTCGGTAGGAATTGGAGTACCATTGGCATCGAGTGGGGCGAATGGCTGAACCTGCCAGTAACCTTTGTTCAGTTCGGGACCTGCACCAACAGCCTCTGCCGGGCTAAAAGGCGGGATAATACCGTCTTCAAAAATATCGGGGGTATAAGGCCTGACTCCAAAAGCAAAGCGGTTTTGAATATCAAGATACCTGCTTGGTATATCAAAAACGGTATTAGAGGTTACTTCAATCTTCATTCCCGTTTTGTTTCCTGCTTTTTTTGTGGTAATAAGTACTACACCGTTGCCGGCACGTGTTCCGTAAAGCGCAGCAGCACTTGGGCCTTTCAATATCGAAACACTTTCTATACTTTCCGGATCAATATCTGAAATGGCGTTTCCATAGTCAACACGGTTGTCTCTTCCGAAACCACCAACATTGTTTACTGAACTCGACATCGGAACACCGTTAACAACAAATAATGGCTGGTTGTCGGTACTCATTGATGTTGCGCCACGGATTATCATGTTCACCGTTGAGCCTGCGCCACCTGTTTGGCTAATTTGTACACCGGTTACTTTACCGGCCATAGAGTTAAGCACGTTTTCGTGAACAACCCTGGTAAGTTCATCGCCGTCCACTTTCTCTACTGAGTAACCCAATGATTTTTCTTCACGTTTGATACCCAGAGCGGTAACCACAACTTCATCCACACCTATGGCTGAGATATTAAGTATCACGTTTATTGTACTTTGTTTGTTTACCAGTACTTCCTGCGTTTCCATACCTACAAATGAATAAACAAGTGTGGATTGTGCATTGGGGACAACAATTGAATAATAACCATCGGAATTGGTTATTGCTCCTGTAGTTGTTCCCTTTACAAAGATTGATACACCCGGCAGTAATTCTCCTGCATTACTTTTAACGGTACCTGTAACGGTTTGTTGTGCTAACGCCGAAAAGGATTGACATAATATGAGTGTAATAGCAAAAGTGGCGTAAAACAGGTGTTTTTTTATATGTGTTACATTGATTATATTCATAATCTTCATTTTTAGTCAGGTTATTTTACTACTTCGAAACTAAGGATGAGTGCATGCGTATTTAAAGTAACCGGCTGCAGATAATCCGGAGAGGCTGCCATAAACATCACCAGTTGCATGGATGTGTTGGATATTTTCTTTATCATCACCTTGCGTTGAAAATCCCTGAACCCAATGAATTCTGTTCCGCTAAAATCCAATGTGCTTACACCGTTAAATGTTAACATGTAAGTTGGCGGTGCATATACCGAAGGAACCACAAAGGTGTCGTTTTCAGTTAAAGTGAACGTTGCATTTTGTTCCGGAGTATATTTTGCAATGCAAAGGCCAATGTCCTCATACATACTAATTATGTTTGCTCCTTCATTTAAAACAATCTGGTAGACAAGCCCGCCAAAAGAAGCCCCGTCATCCTTGACATCGTGCTTGTAACTGCCATCGTAATAAAATGTAAATTCATCTTTGTAAATATCAGATAACCCGATTTGGCCAAATACCCCGTTGGGCAGTGGTGTAAGCGAAGGATCAACAGCGGTAAAAATTACATCAGCATTGGCAAGATAATCACCGTTGAGAGAGTGGTTGGTGGTAAGCCTCCATGTTTTTCCTTTGTAACCTGGTTCTGTTGGATTCCCTGTTAGGTAATTGATTGTTGAAAGATCAAGTGCCAGGTTAACGGTGTCACTTGTTGTATTGCCACTGGCATCTGTTGCTTTCAATATAGCCTTGTAATAACCGCCCGTGGAATAAATATGTACAGGGTTCTCTTCATTACTTGTTTGCCCATCGCCAAAGTCCCAGTTCCAGCTTACTGCATTGTGGGTGAGTGCCGTAAAAGCCACCTGTTTGTCGTTTATGCTATGGAAAATAATAGCTGACAATGGAAAATCAGGTAATGGCTCTTCTTTTATACATGCTGACAAAAAAAGCAAAACTGTGGCAAATGCCGTAATTGTTCGAATAAGTTTGTTGTATTTCATTTTAATTATTTGTTTTCAAAGAAATTTAAAGAGAATCGTTTTAAAATTTATCCGATTATGAATTTAGTCTTTTAGTTTGTATATTCTGTTTAATCCAGTATTATTTCGATAAAGTAATAAGTCTTAATGTGGAAAAACAAACGGAAAATTGTTCTGAATACATGATAATTTAACTTGAATCTTAACAAAGATATTTTTATTGTATAGTTTAACGCGTTATGCGATTTAACCTGCCAAGAAAACAAATTTAAGATTTTTGATTGGTTTATCGTTCTTTAAATTAATGTATTGTAACAAGCAACCTTATTAAATATTCTGCCTGAAAGCCCGATAAATATCTTTGCATAATTTCGTCTAAGTATGCAAGGTTGGGGAAATAATACTTTTGTTATTCTTCTAACCTTCTTACAGTTGGATATAGAACTTTTAAATGCATTGGTGTTTCCAGTTTTACACTGCAAAAAGAAAATAAATCAGGTTGCTTTACCTATGATAAGTAATGAACATTTTTTAGATACATATTTGGTAATCAGAAAGAATCTGTTAAAATTTGATTTCAAGTTATGTATTGCAAAAATATTTTTCTGAAAAATTGAATATTATTTTTATGAATAACTATTTTATTTATAGAATTTAATGAATTTATTAACAAATTAGATTACACGACACGTCATTTAATACTTAAATTTTACGAAGAGGACGGGTTAATTCCATCTTTCTCGTTGTTTTAATAACTACCCTATAACAGGGTTATTTGTAAATAGATCGTCTTATGTTGAAGTAAGTAAACAGTTTTTGATAATGAAAGCACAACAAATATTTAAAGAATTTTTATTTTTAATCGGAATATTCTTTTTCCATTTTTCTCACCTTGGGGCCCAAACAAAAGAATTTCATGCTGATACGCCATTTATTCAGGAATATAGCATTAAATACAATTTTCAGAATCAAGATATTGATCTCAAAAAAGTGGCTGCTGACCGCAACGGATATATTCAGGTGCTTTCAACACATGGGTTACTTAGACCCCGTAACGGGCAATTTTTGTTTCCCGGCACATTGGTAACCGATGTGCAGTATAAACCTACTTCTGATAAAGGAATTAAAGATCTTAGAACATTGGATAACCAGTTGGTGTATCTTGACGATGAAGCTGTTTTTAGTAATGCCTGGGCAGGAAATTTGTTCTCACACCATCAATTACCTGAGGCAAAAGTATTCGCAATAGGAAACGATTTCACGTTTTTTATTTCCGACGGATTTCAACTCCATCTTTTACAGGACTCTAAAACCCTTTGGAAAGGCAAAGTGCAGGGAGAAGTAAAACAAATAGTATTCGATAAAAAAAATGAACGTTTCTGGATTTTAAGTGAAGGGGCGATTTCAGTGTTTTTGCCAAATAACAAAAAAACGGAGCAGGTATTATCAGATACTACCCTTACATCCATTGAAATTGCAGGAGATAAATTAATTATCGGAACCCAGAATGGGTGGATCGGTGTTGATACTGGTTCAAAGAATCAGGTTGGGGAAATACATCAAAAGATTCCGTGGACTGAAATAACCACCATAAAAAATCTGCATGGAGATATATGGTTTGGCTCTACACATGGCGCGTTTAAACTTAATAGTGATGGTTGTTATAATTATTATGCCGGTAAACGTTGGTTGCCCTCCGACAGGGTGACTGATATATCAACCGGGCCTGATAATTCGGTTTTAATACTTACCGATGGCGGGTTGGCGCAGATATGCCGAAAAGAGATGACACTCTATGATAAGGCCATGTTTTACGAGAAACAGGTACGCGAACGGCATATCCGTAATGGTTTTAATGCTACTGTTTCTGGAATGGTTGATGGCGATATTACCACGGGAACGCTGCAACCTTCCGATAATGATGGTCTTTGGACATCTATGTATCTTGCTGCTGAAGTATTTCGCTATGCCGTTACAAAATCTGGTCAAGCTCTACAAAATGTTCGGGAATCGCTCGATGCTATGGAACGGCTTTATACCATCAACATGGTACCGGGCTTTCCTTCGCGCTCTTTCGAGCGGCGTGGCTACAAATACCACGATAAACTCTGGCGCAGGGCCGAAGATCCGGAGTGGGACTGGAAATCCACCACCAGTAGCGATGAAGCTATCGGACATATTTTTGCTTTCGGTGTCATTGCCGAGTTAATTGACATACCTGATATTCGCAACAAAGCAGTATTGTTGATCGACACATTGATGTCGCATGTGTTGAAAAACGACCATTATTTAGTTGACTGGAATGGCCAGCCTACAACATGGGGGCGCTGGAACCCTGAATACGTAAACGCCCGGCCCAAAATGGTTGGCGACCGTAAGATTAACTCTTCAAATTACATTGCCATGTTGCAAACTGCATATTATTTCACCGGAAAGGAAAAATATAAAAAGGTGGCTTTTGACCTAATGAACAATTTCGGTTATCTTGAAAATATGATGAGACCAATGGCTGAAATCGGCCCGGCGCCGGAAAGTGCCGATGATTGGAGTAAAATGCTTTCAGAAAACTGGAACCACTCTGATGACGAAATGTACTTCTGCGGTTATTGGGGGCTCTACAGGTATGCATTTAATGATTCGCTGAAAGCACTTTACAAAAATGCGATTATTGATCATTGGGAGGCTGAACGCCCTGAAAAAGAAGGACTATGGAATATCATGACATCGATAGTAGGTGCCGAAAAAATCGACCTCGATAATGCAATATGGTATTTGCAGTTGTATCCGCTTGATTTAATCAAATGGACGGTTTTAAACAGTCATCGGAAAGATATTGTGCCTATTGCACCTAATTTCAGGGAACAGACCATAACAGAAGTATTGCCTGCAAGTGAACTGCGTATTTCAAGGCACAATGCCAACCGTTTCGACCTGGACAGTTATGGGGAAGGCAGGGCTGAAAGCAGTGCCGGTGATATCTGGCTCCTCCCTTATTGGATCGGTCGTTATTTGGGGGTTATTGGCGAACCCGAATAAAAATAAGCCATTTCATTTTTTGAATTTGCTGGTTAAAATCAAGCAGAATTATTGCTGTTTACATTGAAACCCGGGATAATCGAAAACGCAGACATTCAACTTTGGGATATAAAACGATGGTTTCAATGATAATCAAAAATTGGCAGCACGACAACACTTAATTATCCGTTCAGGTTTTTTGTTGTATATAATATGATGCCTGTTCTTTTATTATCAGTAAGATGGTATTATTTTCTCTTTTTAATATTTAACTATTGGTAACTTCGTAAAATAATCTTTATCTTAGCAGTAGGCTTTATGATATAAATAACTAACAAAATTCTTCAACCTAATTACCATGAAAAAATAATCCAAAGAAAAAATTTATGTCTCAATAAATTGAAAAACACTTAAGACTATCTAAGTGGTAAACTTCTTGTCTTACAATGTAATATCTTTTTATATTTTATAATTATCTTTTATTAATCTTAATCTTAAGCAAATGAGAGTAAAACTGAAACTAACAATGTTTTTACTTTGCTTCTACATCCTAAGTTTTGGGCAAAATAAACAAATTTCTGGAGTTGTAGAAGATGAAGATGGACTGTTGCTTCCTGGCGTATCCATTGCTATTAAGGGAACAACCCGTGGAACGGTAACCGATATCAATGGGGAGTATTCCCTTCAGGCAGCGATGCTAAAGAACTTGAAGAAGTTCAGGTTGTTGCCTTTGGTACGCAAAAGAAGGAGAGCGTTATTTCATCTATTGAGACGGTAAAGCCTGGGGACTTAAAGCAACCGGCATCGAACTTAACCACAGCACTTGCCGGTAGAATCTCAGGACTAATTTCTTACCAAACAACGGGTGAGCCGGGTGCCGATAATGCCCAGTTCTTTATTCGTGGTGTTACAACATTTGGCTATAAAACCAATCCGCTTATACTAATTGATGGTTTTGAAGCCACTACAACGGATCTTGCCCGCCTGGAACCCGATAATATTGAAAGTTTCTCAATATTGAAAGATGCTACTGCTACCGTGTTGTATGGAGCACGTGGTGCAAACGGTATTATCATTGTAGAAACCAAAGAAGGGCGTGAAGGCTCTGCTAAGGTTAGCGTAAGGCTCGAAACGCACGTGGCAATGCCAACACAAATGGTTGAATTGCTCGATGGAGTTGACTACATGCGTCTTTACAACGAAGCCCGCCTTACAAGAAATCCTATATTAGGTACTTTTTACAGCGAACAAAAAATTCAATCAACCAAAGATGGGTTAAACCCGATGATCTATCCTAATATCGATTGGTACGGTGAGTTGTTTAATAAATCAACATGGAACAAAAAAGGTAATTTTAACGTTTCGGGAGGCGGTAAAGTAGCCACCTATTTTGTTGCCGGAACAATGGAAAACGAGAAAGGTTTACTTAAAGTTGCCAATGAAAATAATTTTAGTAATAATATCGATATTAACAGGGTACAATTACGAAACAATGTTGTTTTCAAAATTACCCCTACAACCAAGTTAGATGTAAGGTTGCAAGGTCGCTTTGAACGATATAACGGCCCTTATACCAACCGTACGGACATTACTGCAACACAAGATATTTTTAATTTGGTAATGTATTCTAACCCTGTAGATTTTCCGGCGGTTTACGAACCTGATGAAAAACACAAGTTTGCTGACCATATTTTATTTGGTAGCACCTTTGTTTCTGGAGCGTTAAAAAGAAATCCATATGCAGAAATGGTTCGCGGTTATGAAGATAAAACAGAAAGTTCTATAACTGCTATGGCTACTTTTTCGCAAGACCTTAAATTTATTACCGAAGGGTTAAAGTTTCAGGCAAAAGCATCGGTAAATACCTGGAGTTTGTATTCAAGCCGACGCTATTATTTGCCTTTCTATTATGATTTGGAAAAATATAACCAAATTACCGGAGAATATACGCTCTATGCGCTAAACCCTGACGGTGGTCGTCCTTATCTAGGGGATGTTGATCCTCACAGAGATGCCAGTGCTCATTATTATTATGAAGCAAGGTTAAATTGGGAAAGGCAATTTGGCCTTCATAATTTGAGTCTTATGACTGTAGGCATGATGGAGGAGTATTTGCTTACTGCCGGTAACAGTTATTCAATTTACGAAACGTTACCCGAGAGAAACATGGGTAATTCCGGCCGTTTAGCTTATAATTACGACACCCGTTACTTTTTTGAGTTTACTTACGGATACAATGGTTCTGAGAAATTTTCAGGTGAAAAACGTTATGGTTTCTTTCCCTCGTTTGGAGTTGGTTACCTGATATCCAACGAAGCTTTTTGGCAACCAATTAAGAATGTATTTAACACGGTAAAATTCAAAGCAACTTATGGTACAGTCGGAAACGATGCAATAGCGGGAAGAACAGGAAGGTTTTTCTATTTGTCTGCCATAAGGTTTGGTGGAGGTGCATATCGCTGGGGATCAAATTTTATGAATGGATATTCCGGGTTTACTATTGATAGGTATGCTAATCCGGACATTACCTGGGAGGTTTCGACTAAAATAAATTATGGAATCGAACTTGGTTTTCTGAACGATGCACTGCAAATTCAGGCCGACTATTTTAAAGACATAAGAAGTCAGATTTATTTACAACGTGAAAACTTCCCTTCTACTGCCGGCCTTGAAGCACCTATTAGTGGTAATGTTGGCGAAGTGGAATCAAAGGGTATAGAGTGGTCTGTTGATTATCAGTATGCGTCTCAGAAGGACTGGTGGCTTACAGGAAGGGCTAACTTTACTTATGCCACCAATAAATATGTAAAACTCGATGAGAGAGACTACAAAGATGAGTACTTAAAAAGAGCTGGCCACAATATCAATCAATGGTGGGGGCTTATTGCTGAAAGGTTATTTGTGGATGAAGCAGAAATTGCCAATTCACCAAAACAAGATTTTGGAACCTATATGGCTGGTGATATTAAGTACAAGGACATTAATAACGATGGTGTAGTTAATAATAATGACCGCGTACCAATTGGTTTTCCTACGGTACCCGAGATTCAATATGGTTTTGGGCTTTCCGGTGGGTTTAAAAACTTCGATGCCTCCTTCTTCTTTCAGGGAAACGCAAGGGTCTCGTTTTTTATTAATCCGGGAACAAACGATTATGGTGTAGCGCCATTTGTTGCTAGGAGAAACGCTTTAAAAATAATTGGAGATAATTACTGGACAGATACTAACCCCGATGTTCATGCATTTTGGCCAAGGTTGTCTACAGTTCCACTACCCAACAATGCACAAACATCAACATGGTGGCTTAGAAACGGGGCTTTCCTCCGGTTAAAAACGGTTGAACTTGGTTATAACCTTCCTGAAAGATTTTTTAGAGGTATTGGCCTTGATAATAGCAGGTTATATTTTAGTGGAGAAAATCTTCTGGTTTTTAGCCCTTTTGACCTCTGGGATCCGGAGATGGGAAGAAGAGGGTTGGGGTATCCACCCAATCGTAGGTTTAATGTAGGTATTCAATTAGCGTTTTAACGATAAAATAAAATGAAGATGAAACATTTAAAATTAATACTTATAGTGGTTCTTCTTATTGCTGTTCACAATTCTTGCAATAAGTACTTGGATGTTGTTCCTGATAATACCATTACATTGGAAGATTTGTTTAAATCGCAGGAAGAAGCCTGGAATGCGCTGGCAAAAGTGTATAGCTATATGCCCAGAATTGATAGGACACATGAATCGATATGGACATGTGGCGATGAGTTTTTAGGCCGTTTAGACTTTAACGAAGATGTGTGGCACCTGCGTGGATTACGAATTATGCGTGGTTTGCAAACAGAATCTTACCCTCTTTTGGGAACCTGGTCGGGTACAGGTGCAGGAAAACGTTTATATGTGGGCATTAGGCAAGCCAATGTTTTTTTAGAGTTAATAGATAGGGTTCCGGATATGTCTGACGAGGAGAAAAAAGAATGGGCAGCGCAGGTTAAATTTCTGAAAGCTTATTACCACTTTTTATTACTTTCTCAATACGGCCCCATAGTCATTGCTGACAAGATGATCAGTCCTGATGCCGGCAAAGAGGAACTTTTTCAGAAGAGAACGAATGTGGAAGAAAGTTTTAATTATATTCTTGCTTTAATCGATGAGGCCATTCCCGATTTGCAAGAACGAAAACGAGGAACTATGTTAGGTCAAATTGACCAGGTAATTGCCAAATCAATTAAGGCACGTATCCTTCTTTTCCGTGCCAGCCCTTTTTATAATGGTAACCAGGAGTTTTTTGGCGATTTTGTGGATGAAGAAGGCCAACCTTACTTCCCATTGGATTATAATAAAGAAAAATGGAAAGACGCGATAGATGCTATTGATGAGGCAATAACCTCTTGTAATGCAAACGGAATTGAGCTTTATAGTTATGATAAAACGGTTTATATATATGATCGTGAGTCATATGCAAACAACAAGGAGAATTTACAAAGAATTTATGATCTGCGTTTTCTGGTAACAGACCCATGGAATGAAGAGCTGATTTGGGGATTTTCAAACCTTGACTATTATAACCAGGGAGAGCTGGCCCATTCTACCAATATGCGTTTGCCTAAAGGTTATGGTGGTGGTGTTACTAATAGAGCATCTTATTCTTGGCAGTGGATGTGTGCCACCTATCGCATGGTGGAACGATATTACACAAAAAATGGCGTTCCGATTACCGAAGATTTAACTTATGATTTGGATAAAAAATGGGAACTGACAGTAACACCAGGTGCTGATGAGCCGGAATACAAAGACATGGACGGCATTATGCAACCAGGTGCCGAAACCATAAATTTATATCTAAACCGTGAGCCAAGATTCTATGCCAATTTGGCTATAACCGGTGGGTATTGGAGGTCGCATAGTGTGAGAATAAATACCATGATGTATGCTGGATCTGATGGTGGATTTAATTCATCTATCCATAGTACAGACTTCTTTGAAACGGGAATAGGGATTAAAAAACTCGTTCATCCCGAATCTAAATCCGGTCACTGGGCAAGAACCATTAAATTTCCTTATCCGATAATCCGTTTGGCCGACTTGTACTTAATGAAAGCAGAAGCACTGAATGAATATAATAGTGCACCAACACAGGAAGTTTACGATGCCATTAATATGGTTCGCCGCAGGGCAGGAATCCCTGATGTTGAAACCGTATGGGCAGATGCAGGAATTGTGCGTACCGTGAATAAACATAAAACCACAGAAGGCATGCGTGATATTATTCTTCAGGAAAGGGGAATAGAGTTTGCTTTTGAAGGCAGTAGGTTTTACGATATGATCCGGCACAAAAGAGCTGTGCTTGAATTCTCTACTCCGGTTTGGGGCTGGGATTACAAAGGAGCTACAGGAAGTTCATTTTTTCAATTGGAAATTAAACAGCCAAGAAAATTCACTATTGCCGACCATCTTTGGCCGATTGACCTGAATGAAATTAATACCAACTCCAACCTGATTCAAAATCCGGGATGGTAAGTTTTATAGTAACTTTTTATCAAAAAAAGAAAATAAATATGAAAACAAGAATATATTATTTATTGGCGCTGGCAGGTTGTTTGCTCTTCATGTTGTCTTGTGAAGAAAAGAACAGGTTGACTTCCAACGATACAGAGCCACCATCTCCGCCCCAAAATATCACCTATAAACCGTTATATGGTGGTGCACGCTTTTTTTACGACATCCCGAATGATGAAGATGTACTGAGTATTGAAGCACAATTTACCAATAAAGCTGGTGAGACATTTACTTTTTCTTCTTCTTATTTTTCTGATTCACTGGATGTTATTGGTCTTGGTGAAACCAGAGAATATTCTGTAAATATTTTTTCCAGAGACCGTTCAGGAAATAAATCAGAAAATGTTGTAATGAAAGTTACACCACTGGAATCTGCTATCTCAAGGGTAGCTGGCTCGTTAGAGGTTAAACCAGGCTTTAGTTCTTTCTTTGTAGATTGGGAAAACGAACTGGAACAAAGCATTAATGTTTATATCGATTTCAATTACAATCAAAATGGTGAACAACAAGAATTCACTACCGTTTTTTCATCTAATTTACTGGAAGAAAGAAGGTTTATTGAAGACCTAAACTTAGGCCCCGATGTACCTATTAAAATTAAAATTAGGGTAGCTGATATTTACGGTAATATTACCGACCCTGTTGATATGGGAGAAATTAGACTCTATCAGGATGATAAAATATCAAAAGAAAACTGGTTCCTGCCCGATGCAAACGACACTATTGGAGGTGTTCCCCAAGCCTTTGGAAATAGCCTTGAAGGGAGGTTGAGATATCTTATCGATGACTTTATTGACGAAGGGGGAAACCTTAATTTTATGCATACTGCCGGAAGAGGCCGTACAGGTAAATCTTCTGACGGGAATATGCCATGGAACGTAATTATTGATCTTGGAGCAAAATATGAGCTCAGTCGTATTGTTACGGTTCAGAGGCATGAGAATTTTTGTGGTGATCTTTGCCGCGGGCAATATTATGGTGCAGAAAATGTGGGCATTTACCGGATGTACATTTGGGATGACGACACTGAAGAATGGGACTTTATCTCTGAAGTAAAAATAGAAGTACCTGTAGGGCTAAGCGACCTTGAATTTGTTAAAAAAGGACGAGCCGGAGACATGGCTTATATGTACCCTGATGAACCGCGCTATACTAAAGCGACAAGGTGGTTCCGTTATGAAGCAGTAAAAAGCTTTAATGGTAACTATACGCTTGATAATGCCAACTGTTTATCGGAGATTACGTTGTATGGTAAAAAAGTCGGCACTTAAAATTAATTACATAACTATTTAAGATAAAATATTATGAAAAAATATTTTTTATTATTCATTACCAGTCTTTTTTCCGTAATCTTTTTGTCGTGTGAAGATATGTACGAAAAGCAGGAAAAATATGAAGGGGAAATTGTTTATCCGGCAAAATATGATACAATAGTGGGGCATGTTGGCTTCGAAAGGGTTGAAATTGATTTATTAAAAGCCGGACGTATTCCAGGCAGCCAGATTAAAATGGGTAAAGCTAAAAAAACGATTGTTGAATACGATGATCAGGTAATCACCATTGACTCATTGGTATCTTTTGTAAATATCACAGGTTTGACCAAATCAAAATTATACCGTTTTAAAATATATACCATTGACGACAAGAACAATAAATCGGTACCACAAGAAATAGCGCTTATACCTTTTACATCTGAAGACCTTGAGACATTTGCCATTACTCCACCACGTGTTATGGCATCTCCTGCAGCTTTAGTAATAGATTGGCCTAACGGTATTTCATCGGTTTTACTGGATTATTTTGGTTTGAAATACAGTTACATCGATAAGGATGGGAATGAACTTACCGGCGAACGTGGAGATGATTCGCGGTTTTACGTCGGAAACCTGGAAGCAGGGCAATCTGTAAATATTAATATGCAGTATAAAATAATACCCAAGGTAAACCGAGAACAGATTCTTGATACCGTAATATTTAACGATGTTATTAATGTAAATATGCCAACCGGATCAACCGAATTTTCACCAGCAGAAAGAGACATTCTTATGGCTAACGGCGTTTCAGTTTTTACTGCCGATGGTGTTTCTGATATCACAAAACTTACTTATCCGGTGCATGCCAATTCTCTTCAGGATTTATTTTATTTCCCAAGTTTGAAAGAATTGGACCTAACTGGCGGTGACCTTTTCGACCTGCCAACACTCCATTATGACAGGAATACAATTCAGGATGATGTTGGAGGAGGAGATTATGTTCCTTTTATCAGAAAAGTAAGTAATATCTCATCAGGAGACCAGCAGGCCCTTAAAGACCTTCTTGAAGCCGGAATGCTGGACAAAGTGCTTTACTGGCCAAATTCTATGGGCCTGGATGATTTACTTGCTCCTTACGTAACATCAGGGGTAGTTGAACTAATGAATGGCCCGGATGAAATACTGGTTGGAAATGCGTTTCATTTGAATGGCATTGTACAGGACTGGAACTGGAATATTGATATTACCTATCCTGCAACAGATGCGCCCGAAAGCGATGGCCACAGTGAAATTTACAAGCTTGTATTAAAAGCAACGAGTGCCTCATTTGTTATTGCTTTACCCAAGGAATACCAGTTTAATGCCACCGAATATCGCTATTTCAAAATAAGTGTTTATGCTCCTGAGAAAAGCACTTTTGAAGGTAAATATGAAAAATTCCGATGTTTCTGGCCAAGGCTTATGAATAGCATGTGGTCTTTCGGTCAAAATAGTGATTTTGGACAAGAGTACTGGGACATGGGGAAAGACTGGTGTTTGCCAGATGATAAACTGCAAAAGTGGACCGATGTTACTCTTGATATGGGAAATTGTATTGGTAAACACAACAGGGTATTGGTTTTTAATATTGGAACCGAACCCTGGATTGATTTTGACAAAGATATTGTTTACTACGTGTCGGATATGCGCTTTACAAAGAATCCGTAGTTAAGTTTAATTTTTTAGAGGCTGTTTTGTTTTTATTTTTAGAATTATTTTGATCTGTTTTTTGTTTTAATAATGCTTATTCGGAGCAAATAGCGTCAGCTATTTAAGGAAAATTAAAGGCAGTATAAACAGGACAGACAAAATGGATAAATTCAAAACAGCCTCTAAGTTTTTAATAGAATAATTCTTTTGAAAACCTGTTCTGGCAGGTAAGTTTCTTATATTTAAATAAATAAGTTGTTTAAGGTTGGTGCAGTAGTATAGTAAAACCACGCAAAAAACTCAGGGAAATAAAAGAAGAGCTTTTTGTTTTAAAATTATACAAGTGTATTAAAACCCAACTGATTGTGCGATTTAATCTGCTAATAAAATAGTAATAAATTCTAATAGAGAGTCCTGTTTTGATGCTTCTGCTATGTAGCTTTAAATCAAGTTTTTACATGTTTCGGGGTAATCATTTTTTGGGCACGAGGTTATTTTATCAGCATTATAGGTGTAGATGAAGAATTCATATAACGTCGATAAAAAAGAAAAGTAAAGTAAAGAGAGGAAGATAATAATGAATATCGCCTTTTTTACAGGCGAAAGATTTATAAAGCCATCACATCAGGTGGTTGTTGTCTTAAGTTCAATTAGTAAGTGCAACATTTAGGACAAATATGGGAAAGTTAACTTTCCCATATTTGAAAGTTCTAAAATGTTTGCCAATGAATCGTACATATAAACAACTCACTGACGGTCAAAGATACCAAATTGAAGCATATTTAAAAGTGGGTATGCGTAAAAGTTCTATAGCCCAAGAGCTCGGTATTAATAGATCCACTT
>PDWI01002377.1_pt1 | contig 28359 bp, 27 predicted proteins | sample 1430891 | NCBI WGS metagenome assembly PDWI01 (sample SAMN01162508, study PRJNA174530) | Oral metagenome, whole genome shotgun sequencing project. | biome: Marine environment; feature: Marine mammal; material: Swab sample of the gingival sulcus; isolation source: swab sample of gingival sulcus... | reverse complement strand
AAAGTATCTACAGCTCTAAATGTCATATCTCCTAAATTGCCAATAGGAGTTGCAACCATATATAGTTCACCCATATTTTGAGTTTATAAGAAAATATAGATAAAATCTACCATTATAATATATTTTTATAAATATATTAGATGTATTTAATTAAAAGTGGACAACAACTTTTAAAGGTAGATGATCTGAAAACCCAGAACCACTTTTTTTGTAAAACTTTCTTGGTACTTCTTTGAATAACATATAATCATTTTTAACTATAGAGCAGTTTATATCTAGCTTTTTCTCACTAAAGAAATATACTCCATCTATTTTTTCCCAACTGTTTTTATAGTAGTAGCTACCTTTATCTTCTGTAAAATCCCAGAAATTTTGAAGCTCTAAATCTTTTTTATAATTTTTATTATAATTAGATAGATAGCCTAAAACCTCTTCTGGCTCTGAATTAAAGTCTCCAAGTGCAAATATTAATTGATTACTGTTGTTTAATTCTGATATTTTACTAAACAACACATCAGCAGAAAGCTCTCTATATGGAGATGTAAAATCTTTTCCACCTCTTCTACTCTTCCAGTGGTTTACAAAAACTTTAAAGTTTTTTCCTCTTTTGGAAAACTCTAGTTCTAAAATATATCTTAAAAACACCTCTTCACTATAAATTTGATGACAGTTTATATTTTCTATAGGCAACCTAGACAAAACTGCACAATTAACAGATGAGTTTTCTTGATCAGGACAGAAAGTAAATATGTAACCACTACCCTGCAAATAAAACTCTGAAAGCATTTTTATACAATAAGAGTTTTCAATCTCTTGCAATGCTACAATATCTGCATCACAATCCCTAATTACTCGAGCTATTGCTCCTAACTTATTATTAAATTCTTCACTGCCCCATTTCCCATAACTTGGGTTAAACTCATAATACTCACTTCCATTCTCTTTATCATCAAATAAATTTTCTACATTGTAACTTACAATTTTTAAATTAGAGTTTTCAAAAGAGCAAGATGAAATTAATAATAAAACCAAAAATAGATTTAACTTTTTCATACTTATTAAACAGAAAAAATAATAAAAAAATTGAGCTTTTTTTTATTTACTTTTAAAATCTTATCTCCTATAATGAATTATGAAAAAGAAAAGTTTAATAATTTGTTTTATTTTAGTATTGGCTGTTTTTTCTTGTTCTAAGAAAGAGCATAAACCTTTAGACCTAACTATTATTCATATGAATGATACTCACTCATATGTTGACCCGGTTCCTCTAAAAATAAATTTAGGAGGGAATACTTATAGAGTAAAATCTGGTGGATACTCCTATGCTGCAAATGCTGTTCGTGAAATAAAAAAAGATGCTGTAAATCCTATTTTATTACATGCTGGAGATGCAATGACTGGAACTTTCTACTATGCAAGTTTTAAGTGGAAACCAGATGCTGCCGCACTTAACAATTTAGAGTGGGATGCATTTACTATTGGAAACCACGAATTTGATGATGGAAATAAAGTATTAGCAGATTTCTTAAAAGAAGTTAAAGTTCCTATAGTGGCTGCAAATATTAAGACAACAGATGATAGCCCTCTAAAAGATCTTTGGGAGCCATATATTATTAAGGAAGTTGATGGAGAAGAGGTTGCTATTATTGGTATGAATAGAGTTGCAAAAACTCTTGCTTCTTCTAATCCTGATGATGATGCTATATTTAAAGATGAGGTTAAAACTATAAATAAGATTTCTAAAAAGCTTACAAAAAAAGGTATAAACAAAATTATAGTTTTAGCTCACAGTGGTCATCCAGACTCTATAGAGTTTTGTAAAGAATTAAAAAATATTGATATTTTTGTTGATGGAGATTCTCACTCTCTATTGGGAAGAGATTTTGATGAGCTTGGATTAAAAAGTGAAGATGAGTACCCTACTCTTGTAAACTCTGCATCAAATACTCCAACATATATTGTTCAAGCTTGGGAGTACAATAAAATTGTTGGTGTTTTAAAAGTTAGCTTTTCAAAAGATGGAATTATTACTAATGTAGAAGATGAATCTAAATTAATTATCAACACTGATGTAAAAGATAATAATAAAAAGATTTTAGATGATGATGAATTTAAATACTTCTATAGTTTAGCAAAGGGAACTAACAGGATTATGATAGCAACTGAAGATGAAAAAATGTCAAAAGCTTTAGAGCCTTATACTTCAAAATTAAAAGAAGAGTTAGCTAAAAAGATTGGATTTGTATCTTCAGATGTTCCTGGTGGATCAAAACTTAGAGTGCCTACTCCACAAAACCCTTTTGGTCACTTTACTGCTAAATTAGTTGCAGAAGGATATCTACACACCTTAAAGCAATTTGGAGACAGAAAGACTTCTATTGTTATTCAAAATGCTGGAGGAGTTAGAACATCCCTAAGTAAGGGAGCAGTATCTCTTCAAGATGTTTACAATATGCTACCTTTTGCAAATACTATTTGTCTTTTTGAATTAAGTGGTAAAGAAGTTAAAGAGGTTTTAGAAGATGCTTTAGATTCTGCTTTCAGAGAAGGTGGATCTAATGGCTCATTCCCATACTGTGGAGGAATTAATTTTAAGGTTGCAAAAAACAACAATAGAGGAGAGAGAGTTAGTGATATAAAATTCAATGACGGAACTCCTTTAGATATGGAAAAAACTTATACTGTCGGAACAAATTCATATATTGCTGATGGTAAAGATGGTTATGACACTTTTGGAAAAGTTAAGAGAGAAAGAGGTGTGAATGACACATTTATTGACTATGCAAAAGCTTTTTCTGACTATGTTATAGATTTAAAAACTATTGAAAAACCAAAAGACACTGGTGTTTTTGTAACTTTCTAGTTTTTACTTTTTATTGACGAAGCTGAGGTTTAGACCTCAGCTTTTTTTTTGCTGAAAAAGAGATTGAAGTGGTATCCTCTGCTTTTTTATTTTCTCCAGAAGCTTGGGGTGATAACCACAAGCTCAAAAACTAGAATAGAAAAAGCAGAGATACAAACGGAAAGCTCGGTCTGAGAAAAATTTAATTTTTCTCAGATTTTCCCATATAAAGAAATATTTTACTTGAAAGAAAGCTCTATTTATTTTATAATTCTTATAAAATTGTTATTTTTAAAATTTATGGAGGAATATGATGAATGTTTTGATTATTGGAGGCGGAATTGCTGCCCTTTCGACTGCAAAGAGTTTGAGAAAACTTAATAGCGAGGTTAATATTACTATTTTGGGGAGAGAGGGGGTTCATACATATTTTAGACCTGCTTTAACTAAGGTTTTATCTCCTAATTTTAGTGAAGATTTAGTTAAAAAGATAAATGATGAAGATTTTTTTAGCCAAAATGGGATTGATTTTTTTGTTGATAGAGATGTTAAGAGTGTTGACTATGATAAAAAGGTTGTTCTTGATGATAAGGGTGAATCTTTTTCTTTTGATATTTTAGTTTTTGCAACTGGTGCTGACTGTTTTGTTCCACCGATTAAGGGTTCTGATAGCGATAGTGTTTATACTATTAGAGAGATGTCTGATGTTAAAGAGCTTTGTTCTATTTTAAAAGATGGAGAAAAGAGTGTAACTGTAATTGGTGGTGGTGTTTTAGGTTTAGAGGCTGCTGAGGGTTTTAGACGATTTGGTTGTGAAGTTTCTGTTGTTGAGCTTTTCCCTACTCTTTTGGGAAGACAGCTAGATGCTGAAGGTTCTGCATTAGTTAAAGAGCTTTTTGAGAATAATGGAATTTCTATTTACACAGACTCTAAAACTAAGAAAATTGCTAATGGTTTTGTTGAATTAGAATCTGGAGAGAAGTTAAAGAGTGATATTACTGTTATTTCTGCTGGAGTTAAAACAAGGGTTGATTTGGCTAAGAGTATTGGAGTTGAAATTGGTAAAGGTATTAAGGTTAATGAATTTTTACAGACTTCTATAGATGGTGTTTATGCTGTTGGGGACTGTGCAGAGGTTAATGGAATGGGTATTGGTCTTTGGAGAGTTGCAATGGAACAAGGTAATACTGCTGGAGAGAATATTGCTAAGGCAATAGCTGGAAAATCTGATTTTTCTGCTTTTAACTTTGGGCTTTATGGCTTTTCTACAAATATTTTTAAGAAATCAATTTTTAGTCTTGGTGCTGTTAGTGGAGATTTTAAAGATGCTTCTAACTTAAGTGATGATGAGATTGCAAAAATTGAGAAGGCTGTAAAAAGGGTATCTTCTCCAAAGGGTTATGAGAAGTTTTTTTACACAAATGGAAAACTTACAGGTGCTGTTCTTTTTGGAGATATTTCAAAGGCTACTAGCATTAAGTTAGATTAATATTTTAAGGGAGTTTTTATGTTTACGATTTTTAATAGAAAAGATAAGTTTTTATCTGCTATTTTGGTTATTTTAGTTATTAGTTCTTTGGCTTTTGGATTAGTTTCTTGCAAAAAAAAGTCTAAGGTTGAACCTCTTGTTGTTGGAATGGAGTTGCAATATCCTCCATTTGAGATGTCCGATGAAAATGGAAATGCAATGGGTGTAAGTGTTGATATTGCAAATAAGTTTGGTGAGTTTTTAGATAGACCTGTAGAGATTAAGGCTATATCTTGGACTGGTCTAATTCCTTCTCTTAAAACTGGAAAGATTGATGTTATTATCTCCTCTATTTCTGCTACTCCAGAGAGAAAAAAGAGTGTTGACTTCTCAATACCTTATGTAAGAAATAGTTTAGCTCTTCTTGTTCAAAAAAATAGCAAGATAAAAAAATTTTCTGATTTAGACGACTCTTCTGTTATTGTTGTAAAAACTGGAACATTAGGAGATATTTTCGCTAGAAAGAATTTAGATTTTGGCAAAATAAGACAGTTTGACTCTTTAAATGCCTGTGTAATGGAGATTGCTCAAGGTAGGGCTGATGCCTTTATTTATGATCCTCTAACTCTTTTTAAGAACTACCAAAAGCATGAAGATACTACAAAGCTAATTTTAGATGTAATACCTGGTACAGAAAATTTTTCTGCTATGGCATTTTCAAAGAATAATACTGAGCTATTAGAAAAGGCAAATGAATTTATTTTACAAGCACAAGAAGAGGGATTTTTCAATGAGCTTGGAGATAAATATCTAGTAGATATTAAAAAACTTTACGAAGAAGAGAATATCCCTTTCTTTTTTGATATGAAGTAAGGGCTTAAATATGATAAAAAATATTTTCATTGAGAATAAGAAAAATCCTTTAAAGAATGCAAAATTAGCATACACAGTAAATTTTATCCTTATAATCTTCTTGCTGACAGTCTTACTTATTTTTGCATTTTCTAAAATAGCATACAATTATAACTTCAAATCTATTTGGGACTATAGACTTGTATTTTTAAAGGGCTTTGGCCTAACATTAGGCATATCATCTATAGCTCTTATATTTAGTTTACTAATTGGAACAATATTAGCTCTTGGAGCAAAATCAAAAATATACTTTCTTAAAGTTCTTGCAAAAATATTAATAGAAATTATTAGAGGAACACCTCTACTTGTTCAAGTTTTAATATTTTTCTATGTAATTGCTCCAGCCATAAAACTGGATAATAGAATAGTAAGTGGTATAATAATACTCTCAATATTTTCTGGTGCATATTTGGCAGAGATAATAAGAGGTGGTCTCCTTTCTATAGATAAAAGTAACTATGAAACAGCAAAGGCAATTGGACTAACAAAACTACAAACCTATATCTATATAATATTACCACAGGTTATAAGAACAATACTTCCAGCAGTTGCAGGCCAGCTTGTAAATTTAATAAAAGATTCCTCTCTACTAAGTATAATCGCAGTAAAAGAATTTACAATGGCTGCCAATGAGATGAGTGCTGCAACATTTTCAACACTAGAAGCCTATCTTCCACTTGCAGTAGGATATTTAATAATAACAATTCCAATCTCATTCTTAACAAAATACCTAGAGAGGAGATTTCAGTATGAACATTAAAATAGAGAACTTAACAAAAACATACGGAGACTTAACAGTTCTAGAAAACATAAATCTAGAGCTAAAAGATATAAATGCTCTTGGACTAATTGGACCATCAGGTTGTGGTAAAACTACCCTACTAAGAATAATAGCAGGCTTAGAAAAAAGTACATCTGGAAAAATCGAGTTAAATAGAAAACACAAAGGTATAGTTTTTCAAGCATACAACCTATTTCCACACCTTACAGCAAAGCAAAACATAACACTCCCTCTTACAAAAGTTCATAAAATGAAAAAGAGAGAAGCTAGTAAAAAAGCTATGGATCTACTAGAAAGATTTAACCTAGCTGAACATGCAAACAAAACTCCAGCCCAACTATCAGGAGGGCAACAACAGAGGATAGCAATATGCCGAGCTGTTGCAACCGATCCAGACATTCTACTATTTGACGAACCAACATCTGCCCTAGATCCAGAATATACAGCAGAAGTTCTAGACCTAATCTCAGAACTAAAAGAAGAAGGAATGGAAATAATCTTTGTAACACACGAAATGGGATTTGCAAAAAAAATCGCCGACGAAATCTTATTCTTCACAGACAAAAAAATTGAATACCACTCAAACAGCGATGACTTTTTCAGCCCACAAGCCTCCGACAGAGCAAAAGAGTTCTTAGGCACAGTTCTAAAATACAATTAATTTGGGCGTCCCCCTAACTTGCTTTCGCAAGCTAGGGTCGGTCTCCAGCTCCCAATCTTTGCTTTTCTCTTCAATAAAAAAAGCTAGGCTATCGCCTAAGCCTTCTCTTACAAAAAGAAAAGCAAAGGATTTCCGCCTCCGCCCTAACGCAGAAAGGGTGTTAGTGGAAAACTTTACTGTTTAGCTTTTATTAAATTTGTGAAAATAATTAAATATATTAAAAAAATAGAGCCATTTACAATCAAGTAAACATTTGGAACAAAATTTATGAAAACAAAAATTAAATTAGCAAAAAATATAAAAAAGAAAAAAAGAGATGAAAGAACTTTTGTATTAAACTTCTTTTTCTCATTTTTAAAATTAATTGCAAAAACAAAAAGTCCTATAATTGCTAATAAAATACCAGATACTAAGCCCAACAATAAATTATTATCATTTGCAAAATAGTAAAATGCATAACCAATTAAAGCACTTATTAAAATTGACAAAAATACTTGCATAATATTTATCTTAACTTTATCCATTTTTCAACCTCTTAATTTGGAACTGGTGGAGGTGTTAATGCCACTAATTCTAATATTTCAGGAACTTTTTCAGCTAACTTCCATTCTAAAAACTCAGGTTTCCATACAAAACTTTTATTTGTTAATTTTTTATCTCTTATTAATTGCTTTAATTTAATTCCATTATAAGGTCCGCAACTTTCACCATCTATAACAACATAATACAAAAATTTAGAACCTAAATTAGATAAAACTTTGCTTTGAGATGAACCATCAGGCATTTGAGAGCCAAAGGCTTGCATTTGGCCAATTGACTGATTTATATTGCTCATCATTTGTCTAGCCATTTCCATACTCAAACCAAATTCCAATAATCTATCTAATGAAAAAAAACTATTGTCATTCATAAAAACTCCTTTAATCAAATTTTGGTGGTGGAGGTGGATTTGAAGTAAATAAATTACTTAACTCTTTAATTTCCATAATTAACTTCCAATCATCCATTCCATTTTTCCATAGATAACTATTTTTATTTATTTCTCCAGAATTAACCATTCCTTGTAATTGATTTAAATTAAAAGGACCTTTTGTTTGCCCTTCAACAGCGATATAATATAAATCTTGAGGAGGTGCAGGAGGGACATTCTGACCATTTTGCATATTTTGACCTAAATTATTCATCATTCCAGCCATTTGATTTCCTAAAGCTCCTCCCATCATCATTCCTGTCATCATACCAGCAGGATTCATTCCACCACTAGAAGAACCTGTATTTATATCACCCATATTACCTAAACTCTCTGCACTCTTTTTTAATACTTCAGTTTGTTGATTAAGAGCATGAGTTCCCATAAAATTAGTTTCTGTTTGAAGTTTTTGAGCCCTCTGCATCTCTTCTCTTTGTATTCTTGCAGTTTCTTGAATATTTTCAAAATTTAATTTTTGAGAATCTTCTAAATTTTTTATATTAACATCAGTTTGTGCAAAAACAGTTTTAGCAACTTGATTAGCTGTAACCTCTTTCAAATCAACATAGCCTTCAGAATCTTTATCAATTTCTATTGCTTCAATATCTAAAACCTTTAAAAAAACTCCAAAATCATTTAAAAATCTCTTTCTAAGTTCATCTTCTATAATAGGATTTACAGTAGAAATACTTCTTTAAATTTGGACAACAGGAATTTGCAAATCTGTTGGAGCATTTATTACAATTTGCTTAGTATGTCTAATAACAGCATCCTTCACCTGCTTCTTAAAACTTTCTAAATCAAAATTAATTAACCTATTTATTTTTATAAAATTTTTATAATCTTCAATAGAAAAAGTGATAGTTCCCCTAACAGCAACTGGAACGGCAAAATCTAGAAAACGAGGATCAAAAACATCAAAAAAAGGAACACCAAAACGAATTTGAATAACTCTAGCTAAATTTATAAAATAGACTTCTGCCTGAAATGGAGAAGCTCCACCAAAAGCAGTTCCTACAATACTAGCCAATATGGGGAAATTACCAGTTTCAATCTTTTTATCAAAAGGTCCCTCAATAAATTCCTGCAGTGTTCCATCTTCTTGCTTATAAACAAAAACAGCAACTTCACCCTCTTTTACTCTAAGAGAAGAACCATAACGGATTGCATTTTCTCTTTTAGTAGTATTAGCCTTTCCATAAGGACTCCACTTCCAAATTAAATATTCGCTCTCATCACAGCGAATAACATCCATAAATCCGCCTTCATTTTTTGATTTAAAAATCGCCATTCTTTGCTCCTTTATGAGTTTTTTCCTCCAACTCCTTTATGAGTTTAATCCATTCCTCTCTTTTTTCTTTATTAAAATCGCCTTCATATAATTGTTGAACCTTCATTATTGCTCTTTCATAATCTTTTTCAGAAATACACTGTTCTATTTCTTTTTTAATTTTACTTGAATTACATTCAAAAATACCCGCAGAAATTGCTAGTAAACAAAAAAACACTAAAGAATATAAATAATATTTAGAAATAATTCTTAATATTCCTCTCTTCTTTTTTTTAGATATTTTGATTTTTTTCTTGAGTTGTGAATTAAATAATTCAATTTGTGAAAAATATTCTGTATTTTTAAGAATAATTTCTGCTTTTGAATAAGATTGCTCATATTTAGAAAGCCAAGCTTTGGCTATATTCTTTTCTATCTTTGTTTCCGCAGATCTAAAACTCATTAAAGATTTTCCATATAAAATATCAGTATCTATATTTGCCATTGCTAGTATTAAGAATTCTAGTAAATCCTCTTTTGAATTAGGTATAATAAATGATTGAATGTAATTTATTATTTTTTTATCATCTCTAGTTTTATATAGAATTTCTAATCCCTCTGAAAATTCTTTTATTGCTTTAGACCCACTATTACTTCTAAATTCGTGGCCACAATCCCCACAAAAAGCTTGAAAACTTTTAACATTAGCTCCACAATTTGGACACTTTTTCAATTCCCCCTCATAGCTTTGCTCTCTTTTTTCACTCATAATTATATTTCTCCTTATATTTAGTTATTTTTCGTTTTTCTTCAAACAAATAGTTTATAGTTTTTAAAATATGACAAATCAATACTTTTTTTATATACCTTAATTAAATGGATTCTATGCCTATAACTACAACCCATCCTAACAGCTTCACCTTCGTGATATGACAAATTACGCTCACAATATATCAAGTTAAGCACTTCTAAAACTGAAAGCTTTTTATCTTCTTGTAAATATTCACAAAAATATTTTATATGATCAGGATGCCTTACTCTTTTCATTAAACGATTATGATATTGATCAAAATCTTTTTTATATTCTTTTTTATTGTAAGCTTTTTTTATTGCTTCAGCACCTAAATTTAATATTTCATAAGAACCTGACTTTTTTAAAAATTCTATATTATCCAAATAATAAAATTTTTCTTTATTCTCACTATAACTACGATATTTTATTAGAGATTCATAAGAATTCCATAATTGAAGTAAATCAAATAACTCAATATAAGCTTGCTTAACTTTAGGTGTTTTTGTTTTGGAATAAATTCCTTTAAAATCATTTTTTATATCTAATGCAATACGAAATCTAAAATTAAACATTCTTAAAGCTCTTTTTTCATCATTTTCTAGTAAATCTTCAATAATTTTATAATTTTCCTTATACAACTCCCATTGATTCTTAAAAAATTCTGTATCAAAGACTTCTATATTTTCATCAAATATATCTTCTAATTCTTTATTCATAACTAAAACCTCTATTTCAACTTATCCATTTTTTTTCTTTAACCGTTTACTATAAAAAAATTAGCTACTAAAATCCAATAAACCTCCTTTTTGTTTTAAAATTTTTATAAAACAACAAAAAAGATAAATTTAAATCTAAAAAGTAAAAAAATAATGAGTAAAATAAATTGTAAAAATTTAAAATTATAGAGTTATTGCTTGCTTGCTTGCTTGCTTGCTTGCTTGCTTGCTTGAAATTGTTGAATTATTATTCATACCTTAATTATACAAAAATAAAAAATTTTATCAAGCAAACTATAAATAATAGTATCTCACAAAATTTCCCAATATCCTGTCTTTGAACTTCCTACATAATTTAGTATTCCCTTCTTTCTAAGTAGTTTTATATCTCGTTTAATTGTAGAATCAGATACTTTTAAGATATTCTGTATTTCCTCTTTTGATATTTTTGGGTTTTCTTTTATCAATTTTAAAATTTCATTCTGTCTGTCTATTGATGATTTTTTATTTTGGGGTTCATTTTGGGGTTCATTTTGGGGTTCATAATTAGTATTAAAGAGTGTAACAATAACACCATTGTCAGAAATATCATAATATGGCTTCTTATCAAAATTATTATATGCTTCAAAAACTCTTCTAACACCAGAAGCATAGTTTTCAATGTAATCTGCTTTATCAAGAGCATCTACAACAATCTGATTTCTTTTAGCAGTCATTCCCTTCTTTATATTATCTAAAGTCAAACCATTAGGCAAAGAACCAGGGGAGAAAATCATAACTCTATCATCATAATATTCAACTTTTATATCTCCCCATAAGATTATCTATCATAATAATAACCCCAAACTAATATGGCTATTTAGTCAACTCCTTCAAAGAGGTTGCAAGACCAGCAAGGCTTTGAATCTCTGATGGAATAATAAGTTTTGTAGATTGTCCGTCTGCAACTTTCTCTAGTGCTTCTAATGATTTAAGAGCAATAACCCCATTATCTGGAGCAGAAGCTTTTATCATCTCAACACCTCTAGCTACAGCTTCTTGAACTTTTAGGATTGCTTCTGCTTCACCTTCTGCTCTTCTAATTTGAGCCTCTTTATCTGCTTCTGCATTTAGGATTGCAGACTCTTTATTACCTTCAGCAACTAAGATAGCAGATCGTTTTTCTCCTTCTGCCTTCAAGATAGATTCTCTTCTTTCTCTCTCTGCCCTCATCTGCTTTTCCATAGCTTCTTGAATATCATGTGGAGGCATAATATTTTTAACCTCTACACGATTAACTTTTATTCCCCAAGGGTCTGTTGCTTCATCTAAGATTTGTCTCATTTGAGTATTAATAAAATCTCTACTTGTTAGAGTTTCATCTAACTCTAATTGTCCAATAATATTTCTTAAAGTTGTTGCTGTTAAATTTTCTATAGCTAAAACTGGTTGAGCAATACCATAAGTAAAAAGTTTTGGATCTGTTATTTGATAATAGACAACAGAGTCAATTTTTATTGTAACATTATCTTTTGTTATAACAGGTTGTGGTTCAAAATCCATAATATGCTCTTTTAAAGATACCTTTTTTGAAATTCTATCAACAAAAGGCAATTTAACATGGATTCCTACATCCCAAGTTTTGTGATAACCACCTAATCTTTCAATTACATAGGCAGTAGCCTGTTTTACAATTCTAATATTAGGCATAACAAGCCCAATAAGAATAATTGCAATTACAATAATTACAGTTAATAATAATGACATAAAAACCTCCTAAAGTTTTGTAATACTATTTTTTTTCTACCTCTAATTTTACACCAGAAATACTTTTTACAATTACAATTTCATCAACATCTAAAACTTCACTTTTTAAAGTTATTGCTGTCCACTCTTGACCTTTAACTTTTACTAAACCTGTATCCATCTTTGTTATCTTTTTTAATACTTTAGCCTCTTCTCCAATTAAACTTTCAACATTTGTTGAAACTTTATTTTTTCCAAATTTCTTAACAACAAATGGTCTAAAAAACAGCAAACTCAAAAGAGATACTAGAGAAAAAATTGTAGCTTGAAAATACCAAGCAAATTGAAAATCCTTATTTATAAAATATATTATAAAATCTACAACTAATGTAACCAAAGAACCTACCACAAACCATATAGAAACAAATACTGAAGTAAAAAACTCAAGTATAACTGCAACTGCTAATACAACAACCCATAAAATTATCCACATTGATAAAGACATAAAAACTCCCTTTTTATAATAACACTTTAAAACTAAATTTTCAACTAGAAATCTGTATCTGACCTAAACTGTTGAGTATAGAAATTAAAATCTTTTAATCCGCTCTTATTTAAAATATTTATCATATCTTCTAAAACTTTATCTGGACTTATAGCATAGTAATCAAAATATCCATTAGAGCCATTATCTTGTTTTAGTCGATTATTGATATAAACTTTTGAGCTATAGTATGGAGGAAAATTTTCTAATCGAGGCTCTCTAATTAGTGCAGTTTCAAAAAAATTACTAAAATCTATGTAGCTATTAATTACCCAAACATCTGCTTCTCTACAATTTTTAAAAATAGTTTCTAAATCAAAATATTTTGCTTCACTACCTTTTGAACTAAAAACTAACTCTCCACCAGCATCTTTTACAATATTTCCAATATAACTATCCCTGCCAGGCAAAAGCCAAACACTATTTTTATATTCAGGAAAATTTAAAAGGACTTTATTATCATCTCCTTTATATCTAAACTTCTTCATTTTATTGTAGCTATTCTCAATATTTAAAAATAAATTTTCTGCCATATTAAAATTCTCATAAAAAAGAGCAATAAACTTCATCCACTCTGCTCTACCCAAAGGTGATGATTCTTTCCAATCTGTTATAAAAATTGGAGTAACTTTAAGATTTTCATACAACTTTTTATCAGAAGAAAATTTTTCTTCAAGACCTAAAATAAAAACTACTTCTGCTTTTAAACTAACAAGCAACTCTTTATTTAAAGTATCTCCATTTGAAACTAACTTTATATTTTTTTTGTTAATACCTCGTTTAAAATATGAAATTGTTGTGTAATCCCCATCTAAACCAACTACTGTTTTTGGCTCTCCTACACTTAATATTGGTGCTAAAACTGACCTACTCATAACTATACTTCTTTCTATTGGAGTTCTAACAACATACCCATCCAATTCAATATTTTTAGGAATATCCATACTTTTAGGAACAAAATAATATGTTACACTTTTTGCTCCCACATCAATAACTGCTTTTTTACCTCCAAAAGCAAATCCCTTTTTGCTATTTGAATAAAATACATCAAAAGATGATATAGAAAAGTTATCTGCATACTTTATAAAACTATCTCTCTCAACTACTTCTATCTTTTTTTTACAACTAAATAGTGTAAATAAAATCAACAACAATATAAATATTCTCTTTTTCATAACTTCTCCATAAAAAAATAGTCTATATATTTTCCTAAATATATTATTTTAATATACATACATAATAATTATAACTCACAAAAAAAAGTTTAACAATAGATTAAAAAATTCAATCTGTAACTTTTTTTATTAAAGTGATATAATCTAAAAAATATGGAGGACTTAATGCCAAAAATTGAGAATGATTGGAAAGATGCAATAGGTGAAGAATTTGAAAAAGAGTATTATCTTAATTTAAGAAGATTTTTAATTAATGAGTATAAAAATGGAGTAGTATTCCCCAAAGCTGATGATATTTTTAATGCCTACCACTTTACACCTTTAAGCAGATTAAAAGTTTTAATTCTAGGGCAAGATCCATATCATAACTTTGATCAAGCTCATGGTCTATGTTTCTCTGTAAAAAAAGGAATAAAAACTCCTCCGTCTCTAGTAAACATATATTCTGAACTTAGAGACGATTTAGGCGTATCTACTCCTAATCATGGCTATTTAAAAAAATGGGCAGATGAAGGTGTATTTTTATTAAATACTGTTTTAACTGTTAAAGCTCATCAAGCAAACTCTCATAGAGAAAAAGGTTGGGAGACATTTACAGATGCTACCATTAAAGTTATAAATTCTTTAGATAGACCTATTGTTATTATGCTCTGGGGCAGACCTGCTCAAAAGAAAATTTCTCTTTTAAATAATCCTAAACACCTTATTCTAACTGCTCCACACCCTAGCCCACTATCTGCACATAGAGGTTTTTTTGGTTGTAAACATTTTAGTCAATGTAACAATTTTTTAATTAAAAATGGGATTAAACCTATAGACTGGGAAATTTCTTAAAACTAAAATGCCTTTGCCCTTATATTTTTTATAACTCTATTCATCTTTTTTCTTACAAAATTTTTATATAAAAACTCTTTAAATGGAGATAGTTTTTGACTATATTTTGAAAAAAACTCATCTGGTGAGTTAAATATGCCAAAATCTTGATTTATTCCTTTTGACTGAATATAGGTGCTATTTAAATTCCAATCAACTTTAAAATTTGGAAAATCTTCAATATATACGGCATAACCACAAAAAGTGCCTCTTGAATTTGGAAACACTGTTTTTAAGGCTTCTAAATATTTTTTATCTAAAATTACTCCCTCTAAATCAAACCAAGAGCCTTTCACCTTAACTTCTACCCAACTGTGAACAATATTTTTTGGAGAGCTAAAATATGCAAATCCTGTAATAGCACCTTTTTGAAGAGACTTATCTATAGTAAAACCATGAATTCTACACTCAACACCAAGAACTCGAAGTAAAGCCATAAGAAGAATAGACTTTGTATTGCACTGACCATATCCATCTGCTAAAACTTCTGAGGCTGATATGTTATCACTTCTATTGTATCCAAATTTTATCTCATCTCTAACAAAATTATAAACGGCACCTACTTTATCTACTTCTCCTAATTTAGCCCACCCCTTTTTTTCTATTAAATCTTTTATATTTTCACTTGAAAAATCCAATATTGGAGTCTCTTTTAATAATTCACTCATATCTAGCCCTCAAATTATGTTAGCATAAGTTATTATATTCAGTCAATTGTTAGTATTGACTTATTTTATTGTTTTTTTGTAGCAAAGATTTTTCTAGCCTGTGTTAGTGGGCGGAGGGGTATCCTTTGGCTATTTTTAAGATAGAAGAGCTTATGGCGATAGCCATAGCTTTAAAATAGATTAAATAGGCAAAGATACAACCGAAGCACACGACCCTAGCAAAATTGCTAGGGGAACACCCATAAAAAAAATTTAAAGAAATTTGGCTATTTTCTCTTGTATTCTTGGCAAAGTTTGTTTATTATTAGGCGGTATGAGAAAAGTTTTTTTTCTTGCTATATTTTTATGTTTTTCATTGACTTTGTTTGCTGCAGGAAATATTGAAGTTGTAACGGAACCTCCAGGAGCGAAGGTTTATCTTGAATTTGTTGGTATTGACCCTTCTGTTGATGAAGCTAGTTTAAGAGCCCAAGATCCTAGATTTCAAGAGGGTCCTGGTTTTGCGGGAGTTAGTCCTGTTTTAGTAGAATTGGTTGGCGTAGGGCGTTTTAAAGTTTATGCTGAAAAAGAGGGATTTATTACTGCCACAGAAGAGGCTGAAATTTTTGATGAACAGACTACCAAAGTTAATATTTCTATGAAATCTGGAAAACGGAGTCCTGTTGTAAGAGAAAATGTTTCTTCTGTTAAGATGTCAAGCTCTTATAATATTGAAATATCATTGAAAAAGCAGAAAAATAGTGTCCCCATTGTTGAGAATTTGTCGGAAATTATTATAAAAGACTCTTCTGGAGAAAAAACTATAATTGATAGATTTGATATAAAAAATAGGATGACTCCTTCTAATTTTCGAGGACGTTCTCAAGATACAAAGTATTATATTTCTGAAATGTCTGGAGAGTGGTATGTAATTGTTCAAATGGGAGATAAAGACTCTTATGACTTGGAAATTAAGGTTTATGATGATAACAAAAACTTAATCTATCACGACAACGAAAAAGGGGCTTATGATATTGTTTCTGTTCACAGTTGGGAACTTAACCCTACAAAATAAGTAGCAGAAATTCTTCTTTATCTAATATTTCACCAGTTTTTGATACTACTCTAAATTCTAGGTCGAATGTATCGCCCTCTAATTTTTCTATCATATCTTTGTATAAAGAAACTAAATCTATGGTAAACTTATTTTCAACAATTTCTTCTGGGTTTAGAGTATAGCTTCCTATTTTTTTATCCCCAAACCACATTTCGTGAGTTAGACTATTTTGATAATTTTCATCAAAAACTTCTATTTGTGCATATAACTCATCTACTGGTATAATTACTAATATTTTATCTTTGTTAAATTTATCAAAATTATCTACTTTAGATGAGAGAATTATATTAACTGATTCAGAAACTGTTTCTTGCTCTTCTGACTCTTCTGAATCTGTAACTGTTTCTTGTTCTTCTGTCTCTTCTGAATCTGTAACTGTTTCTTGTTCTTCTGACTCTTCTGATTCAGCAACTATTTCTTGTTCTTCTGACTCTGCTGATTCAGTAACTGTTTCTTGCTTTTCTGACTCTTCTGAATCTGTAACTGTTTCTTGTTCTTCTGTCTCTTCTGATTCTGTAACTGTTTCTTGTTCCGCTGACTCTTCTGAGTCTGTAACTGTTTCTTGCTCTTCTGACTCTTCTGATTCAGTAACTGGTTCTTGTTCTTCTGACTCTTCTGATTCAGCAACTGGTTCTTGTTCTTCTGACTCTTCTGATTCAGCAACTGGTTCTTGCTCTTCTGACTCTTCTGAATCTGTAACTGATTCTTGTTCTTCTGACTCTTTTGATTCAGTAACTGTTTCTTCCTCTTCTGACTCTTCTGATTCAGTAACTGGTTCTTGCTCTTCTGAATCGGTAACGGGTTCTTGCTCTTCTGACTCTTCTGTTTCGGCAACTGGTTCTTGTTCTTCTAACTCTTCTGAATCGGTAACGGGTTCTTGCTCTTCTGACTCTTCTGTTTCAGTAACTGGTTCTTGTTCTTCTGACTCTGCTGATTCAGTAACTGATTCTTGTTCTTCTGACTCTTCTGATTCAGCAACTGATTCTTGTTCTTCTGACTCTTCTAAATCGGTAACTGTTTCTTGTTCCTCTGACTCTTCTGATTCAGAAACTGTTTCTTGTTTTTCTGACTCTTCTGATTCAGAAACTGGTTCTTGTTCTTCTGACTCTTCTGATTCAGCAACTGGTTCTTGTTCTTCTGACTCTTCTGATTCGGTAACTGGTTCTTGTTCTTCTGACTCTGCTGATTCGGTAACTGATTCTTGTTCTTCTGACTCTTCTGATTTAGCAACTGATTCTTGCTCCTCTGACTCTGTAACTGGTTCTTGTGCCTCTGCATTTTCAGATTCAATAATTTCTTCTACATAACTGTTATAACTTTCATTAGATTTTGATTCTTCTATGTCTTCAACATCGTCTATGTAATCATAATCTTCTGTTTGAGGTAGTTCAAAAATAATTCCCTTTGGAGACTCTTTTCTTGTTAAAATCCAAGGTTTAAGACTTTTATTTTTAGATTCTATCTTTTTTACTATATAATCTATTTGCCAGAATGCTGATTTTCTATCATAATAAACTTTTGAATAGAATACTCTATATAAGTTTCTTCCATTTACATCCATTAAAACAATATCATTTTTAATTCCTACAGAATTAAGATCTTTAGAAAATTCTACAGCATTATCTTTTTCAGAATAAGATCCCAAACAAACATAAAACTCTGTAGCAAACAGACTTATACCTAAAAACATAATCAAGACAACAAATAAAAACTTTTTTTTCATTAAACTCTCCCAGAATTTAAAACTTATAATATACTATCGACAATTTTTGACTAATCTAAAGCCTAGCAAATTAGCCCTCATAGTTGGAATATTCCCCATTCGATTAATAATTAAACAGTTCATCTGACTACTAAACCAACTACCACCACGATAAACCCTATACTCTTCTTGAACATTATCATCATAGCTAGCACTATAAAAATCCCAACACCACTCCCAGACATTTCCACTCATATCATATAAGCCTAATCTGTTAGGAGATTTTGCTCCACAAATTTCAGGCCTATCACTACTATTTTTCTTAAAAATTGCAACCTTTTCAGCATAGTCGGAGCCAGAAAAGATATACTTTCTTTTTTCAACACCCCCGGATGCTGCATACTCCCACTCTGCCTCAGTAGGGAGTCTATAACCATTAGCTTTTCTATCCCACAAAACTACATCACCCTTTATAATGTAGCACTCTTTTAAACCCTCTTTTTTACTTTTCCAATTACAATAGTTTACAGCATCATACCAACTAACACAAGTAACTGGCATATTATTATAGACATCATAAAGAGGCTTTGACCAAGATACAGAACTATTTTTCGAAAACCCCTTTTTTACAGAATAAACAAAAGCTCCCCCCTCTATTTGATAAGAGCTATCTGCTATAAATTCATCAAACTCAATAAGCCGAACCTCATAAGGGGAAATATAAAAATCTTTAATATCCACACTATGCTCTGGCATATTACTCTTTTTATGATAATCAGCCCCCATTAAATAAGAACCACCTTTAACAAGAACAAAATCTCTTGGAATAAATTTTAAGACTTCCTCTTCGTTTTTTTCTTCAACACTATTTTCTGAAATATTAGATTTACAAAATTTTTTAGTTGCCTTAACACAAGCAGAATAAACATCCATTTTATCTAAAAAAGAAGTTTCTGCTTTATACAACTCTTTACCAGAAATATCTAATAGAAACAGCCTCAACAAAAACCCTTCTCCATTTCTTTTAAGGTATCCATAAATACAAGCATCAGCAGAAACCCCTTTTAAACTAAAAGCAACATACTTACTTAAAAATTTTGATTCAAAAACCTCCCCCTCTGGGATTTTTACAATCTTTTTAACAACAGAAACAGAAGCATAATCTCTAATGGTTGATGCTATAATATTTTGAGCAGACTCAATTTGAAAGTTAGTAAGACCAACATCTTCACTTAAAAGCTCAAAAACAATAATCCTTTGATTATCTACAATACTAAAAGATGAAAAAAATAAGCATAAAATCAATAAAAAAAATATCTTAATTAATCTATTCATAAATAGCCTCAATTTTCTTTAACATAGCTTCAACCTCTTCAAATCTACCTCTCTTTTTTGCACCTTTTACAAAAATATCAACTTTCCTTTCAAGCTCTTTTTTAGCAAGATTAAGTTTATCTCCACTAAATTTACCACATAAAACAAAATCAATCAAAGCCTCTATTCTAAAAGGTTCAATAAACCCATATTTTGAAGACAACTGACTCCAATCACCTGCCCTCTTTACAACCAACTCTTTATCAATGTAGTGAACAGGATAAAAATATAACAACCTCAACCACAACTCATAATCCTCTGCCACCTCTAAAGATTCAGAAAAACCACCCAAATATTGAAATATAGACCTCTTCATCAAAACAGTTGATGGACCAATAATACACTTCTTTAAAGCATCTTCAAAAATATCACCCTCTCGTCTATGCCTCTGTTTACTTTGACTAACAATCACACCATCTCGAAGCCATTTTTCACGAGTATGAACTAAAACACAATCACCATCAAAGTTAAAAACTTCAACTCCACACTCCAAACGACCTACCTCCCAATAGTCATCAGAATCTAAAAAAGCTATCAACTCTCCTTCGGCTCTATCAACTCCAAAATTACGAACCGCCCCTGCCATACCACTATGCTCTAAATTAAAATACCGTAGTCTATCATCAAAATCATCAAAAAATCCCTCCGTCAAATCATCAGAGCCATCATCAACTACAATAACTTCAAAATCTTGAAAACTCTGATTATAAACAGAAGCCAAAGCCTCTTTCAAAAGCTCCTTACGATTATAAACAGGAATAATTACACTAACCATATCGCATTATAACACAAAACCCCCATTGCTTGTATATCACATAAATAAATTATCTCCTTTAACATCTGGGCGAATTTGAAACTACTCTATTTAGAGCAGTTTCAAACCACTCCTTCCGCGACTACGCTATCGCTTCGGCTAATTTTGCTTGCAGTTGGCAAGCAAAATGGATCTGCCCTAGAAGTTTTGAAAAACTTCTAGGACCTCGCTACACTCATTTTCGCAAAAACATAAAAACTCCCGTCGGGAGAATTTGAGTTTCAGGAAAAATTTTGAGGGGACAGGGTAAATTCTGCTCTGTCCCCAAAACAAATAACAACAGCTTAAATTCTCCCGACGGGAAAATTAAAGTTTCAAACCGCAAAAGTTAGAGTTTTATTTTTCGGGAAAGGGATTGCAGCGATATCCTTTTGCTTGCTTGTTTATGGACTAGCTATGGCGATAGCCAGAGCATTTTTTATTGAAGAAGCAAGCAAAAGATACAAGCGGAAAGCCCGACGGATAAAAAACTCTGTTTTTTATCCGATTCCCCCATATTATTTTTGGGATTAGATTTTATATATTATTGTTTATAAACAACAAAAATGGTATAATGTTTTTATGATTAGGTCTGATTTAACAAAACCTTTAATTGTTCAAAGTGATATGACTATGTTGTTGGATGTCCATAATGAGCTTTTTGATGATACAAGGGCAGCAATTTCTTCTTTTTCTGAAATAGACAAATCTCCTGAACATATTCACACTTACAAAATCAGCCCTTTGACTTTATGGAATGCTGCTTCTGCTGGTGTCGGTGTAGATTATATTTTAGATACTTTAAATAATTTTTCAAGATTTCCTGTTCCTAAAAATGTTTCACAATATATAAAGAATACGATTAATAAATTTGGAAAGGTTATGCTTTTAAGGGCAGACGACCCTAATCTTTTAGAAGTATCTTTTAAAGATGAATTTGTAAAAAAAGAGGCTCTCTCTAATAAGAAAATAAATTCATATATAAAAAAAATAGATGAGAAGTTTTTTATAAATCTTTTGGATAGGGGATTTTTAAAGCAGGCTCTTATAAATATTGGTTACCCTGTAAATGATATAGCTCCTTTAATTGAGGGGGAGGCTATTGATATTGAATTGAGGAAAAGAACTTTAAGCGGAAAAGATTTTTTTGTTAGAGATTACCAAGAGGATGCTGTAAAATCTTTTTATGTGAAGGATAAATTAGGAATGGGATATGGGACAATTGTTCTACCTTGTGGATCTGGTAAAACTATTGTTGGAATAAAGGCTATTGAGCAATTAAAGTGTGCCACCTTAATTTTGACTACAAATACTGCGGCTGTTCATCAATGGCAAGATGAATTACTGGACAAGACATCTTTAACAAAGGATGAGATTGGTGAATATACTGGAGCAAAGAAAAATATAAAGTCTGTTACAGTTGCAACTTATCAAATATTGACTTGGAGAAAAAATAAGAATTCTGATTTCTCTCATTTCTCAATTTTTAAGGATCATGGCTGGGGTTTAATAATATATGATGAAGTCCATCTTCTTCCAGCACCTATTTTTAGAATAACTGCTGAAATTCAGGCTATAAAACGACTAGGATTAACTGCAACATTAATTAGAGAAGATGGTAAAGAGAGAGATGTTTTTTCTCTAGTCGGACCCAAAAGATATGATGTTCCTTGGAAAGAGTTAGAATCAAAGGGATGGATTGCAGATGCTTATTGTCATGAGATAAGGGTAGATTTACCAAAAGATGTGCTTTTAGAGTATGCCATTGCTGACAAAAGGAGTAAATATAGAATAGCTTCTGAAAACAGAGAAAAGATTTCTATTGCAAAACAGCTAATAGAAAATCACTCTACTGACTCTATTTTAGTTATTGGTCAATATATAAAACAGTTAGATATAATAGCAAAGGAGTTAAATGCTCCACTGATTACAGGGAAAACTCCCTCACAGAAAAGAGAAGAGTTATATAAAAAGTTTAGATCTGGAGAAGTAAAGCTTATTATTGTTTCAAAAGTAGCTAATTTTGCTATTGATTTGCCAGATGCATCTGTAGCAATTCAAATTTCTGGAACATTTGGCTCAAGGCAAGAAGAGGCTCAAAGGCTTGGAAGAATATTAAGACCAAAGAAAAAAAGAGCTGTTTTTTACTCTATTGTTTCATCAAACACTACAGAAGAGACTTTTGCAGCTAACAGACAAAAATTCCTAATAGAGCAAGGTTATAAATACCATTTAGAAATGTGGAATGATTATGAAAGATAGTTGGAATCAATATCTATTAAAACTGCCAGATACAGAATTTTTTAATATTTTGTCTATATATATACCTTCAACCAAGACACCTTTTAATAAACATAATTTAATAGAAAAGCTTACAAGTGTTTTATCTAGCGAAAAATTTTTAAAAAAAACATTAGAGCTTATAACTTATGATGATGCAAAAATCTTAAGTGTTATATACTACTTTAAACATATGTCAATTGATAATATATATGAATTTTTTGTAGAAGATTATAGCAAAATTGTTTTTTACAATAAATTAATTAATCTAGAAGAGAGACTTTTAATTTTTAAAGAGGGTAAAGATAAAATAATAAAGATAAACCCTATTCTTTTAGATTCTCTTTTAGAAAAAGTTATTCACATAGACTATATATTCCCAGTAAAAAAAATTGCTCATCAAAAAGATAGTAATGTCCCTTGGTTTTCAGATACACTTTTTTACTCTATTATCATTTTTTTAATTCAAAATGATTTTATATTCAAAACAAATGGAGATATAAGAAAAAAAGGTTTAGAAAAAATTGAAAAAACTTTTAAAGATTATAATAATGTAGAAAAAATTATTAACTTTCTTTTTTTGTATAATATATTTTATTTTGATGATTATGGTAAAAATATTATCAACATAGAAAACTATTTAGAACTGAAATCTTTATCCTCTTTAGATCTTTTTCTATTAATAACTTTGAGTAATATGGATATTATATTACAAAGTTCTGAGGAAACGACAAACCACACTGAAGCTATAAACAGATTTCAACCCATTGTAAAAAAATGTTTAAGTTGGCTATCTCCTAAAAAAAGTTACTCAAAAGAGACGATGCTATTATTTATAAAAGCTGCATTTGATTTTAGCAATGAAAGTAAAATAATTTCTAGAAGTATATTAAAAGCTTTAATTGATTTTGATTTTATTATAGAAAAGAAAGGGCTTTACTATGTGAATTCATATATTGATTTTAGTAATAACAACAATTTTCAACAATCATTCATCCACGAAAATTTAGAAATAATTGTTCACCAATGGGGAAATCCTAAATATCTATTTTATTTACCACTATTTTGTGAGTTAAAAGAGTATAATACATTTCCTATTTTTACTATTACAAAAGATTCAATATTTTACTTTTTCAACAAGGGCTACACTCCAAAAGAAATTATTGATATTATAAAAAAATCTTGTATAACAGAGACTCCTAAAATAATTGTTCAACATTTAGAAAACTATTTTAAAGAGTATAACTCTATACAGCTACTTAATGGTATAGCTCTAATAACAACCGAAGAAAAAATATCAACAATAGTAAATTCAGAAATTGCAAAAAAATATATACTTTCAAATCCTGCTCCAAATGTAATTATATTAGATAATAAAAAAACAAAAGAGTGGAGAGAAGCACTCCAAAGAATAGGAATAGAAAATATTCCATCTATAAAATTTATACCAAAAACAAATATCAAAAAAGAGAGCAAAATAAATCTTAAAAATATAAAAACAACCTTACCTTTTCCAGACTCAACTGCAATAAAAATAAATAAAAAAATAGACAGAATTAAAAATGAACCAGAGTTAATGGAAAAAGCTAAAAAACTAATAAAAAATGAAAAATCTTTAGAAAATATTAAAGCAAAAATAGAAAAAAAACTTATACTTTTCGAAGACCAAATAACTATAAATTCTGGCAACCAAATTCATATTGAAGCTTTTGGAATAGATTATCAAAAAAAGATTTCTATAATAAAACAATCATTAAAAGATAAATCATCCATATTAGAAATAAGTGTCTATGAAAAAAATAAAGAATCAACTGATATAGTTTTACCAAAAAAGCTAGATAAAATAGAAAATGGTTACATATTAAAAGGTAATCTACTAGAAGACAGTAGTGAATATAGTATAGCCATAAAAAAAATTGGAAAAATCAGACTTTTAAGAAGCTCACTTTTTGCTTTTTAAACAAAATCAATATTCAAAAATTTTAAACTGCTCTAAAGCTTGCTCTTTTAACATTCTATCTCCATAGAGAACTTTAGCACCACTTCTAACAGCCTTTTTTAGAAATTTTGTTTTCAAAGGAGAATAGACTATATCATAACATATCTCTTTTCCGCTAAACTTATAATCTTTTACTGGATTAATCTTTTTTAATCTGCCCATACCAGCAACAGTAGTTTGAACAACTATATCAAAATTATTAAAATTTCTAATGTTAGAAAGACTTTCAAATTTACAACCATTTCTATTGGCTAAAACTTTTGCATTTTCTAAAGTCCTGTTAAAAATGGTAACAATTGCTCCTTCTCTCTTCAAAGCAAAAACAATAGAATTAGCAGCTCCACCAGCACCAATAACCGCAACTTTTTTATCTTTTAAATTTACTACCTCATTTAACTGATTAATAAAACCAAAAGCATCTGTATTATAACCAAAAAGTTTTTTATTGTGAACTTTAACAGTATTACAAGCTCCAATATGCTCAACTCCCTCACTTTTCCAATCCAAATAAGAGACTACATCTTTCTTAAAAGGAACTGTAACAGAAAAACCCTTTATATCTAAAAACTCCACTAATTTAATAAAAGATTGTAAATCATCAACTAAAAAAGGCACATAAACAGCATCTCTATTTTTAGATTTAATAAAACTATTATGAAGCTCTGGAGACTTACTATGATAAATAGGATTTCCTATAATTCCATAAATAGATGTCCTTTTAGAAATATTTTTATAATTATAAACATCACACAAAATATTTGGTTCAATATGCCCTAAACTCTTTAACTTGCTATTACAAGAAGAGTATGTAAATTCAGAGCCAATCTTTTTACTTAAAATTCTTGTAGAAAGACCAAATTCTCCCATAGCCAATACTATCTTTTTATAATCTGAAAGCCTTTTCATTGTAGAATAAAAATCTAATAACTCTCCAAAAGAATTTACAGAATAAGCAACCTTTGGAATCTCCCCACAACTATTAGCTTTAATAATTATATCTTCTAAATTATCTGGTTTTTGTAAAAAGTTATGAGTAGATCTAATAATAGTTAAATCACTATTTTTTATTCTCGGATAAAATCCAGCTTCTAAATCAAAATACTTATATCCACTATATTGAAGCTCTTCAAAAAGTTTAGCTCTACTAATATCACTACCAGAAAACTCTCCTCCATCCTCAACTTTTCTATAAGTCAAAATTACAGGTAAATCTACGAGCTTAGGAAAACTATCTAATTTCTTAATCTCACTCTTTTTTAACAAATCAACACGAAGCTCTAGTAAATCAATATAGGAAATATTTTTTTCTATTACTTTAAGATTTTTTTTTATACTATTCTCTGTAAGCGTTAAAACTATCATTATAAATCTGCTCGATAAATATACAACTCTTCTAAAATATTTCCTCTAAAAATCAACCTCATCATCAATGGGAAATTTGTAGAAGATAATCTATAAAATAGCTCACTCTCTGTTTTTGAGAAAGGGACTCCAAAATGATTTAAAGTCGAATATAGAGAACTTCCCATTTTTATACCAAAAATAGACTCCTTATAAGAAAGGGAAAAACCCAATTGCCAAATATGATTATCATACCAAAAAGAGTAAAATCCAGAACTATGAAACATAAAAACATCATCAAAAATAGGGCGTTCCCCTCTTGAACAATCAATAGAAACAGGAACTCCTAACTCTAAATAACACTTCTCTAGATCCAAACCAATATAATCAAGAAACTTTTTATCCTCAACATAGTCTGAAACTAAAATTTCATAAGAGCCAGACTCAACCTCATCCATACTATTTTCAAGCTTTTTTTCTTCACCATCTATCTCTATATTTTTATCAGAAGCTTCAACCTCTTCTTTAGAAATAAAGTTATCTCGTTCAACAGATTTTTTCTCATCAAAAATAACCTCATCTGAAAAAAGAAAGAAAGAAGAAAAAAATAAAGTAGAAAATAAAAAAATAAAAACAAACCTATTCATAAAAACTCCAAACTACTCAACAAAATAGTTATACAAATCTGCAGATTGCTCAACAACAGGAAAATTACCATTAAAATTTATCTTCCTAAATTTCCTAACATAACCACAACTAGAGGGCAGATAATCAGAAAAGAGAGCCGACCATAAAGTCATCTTTTTACACAAAGGATTTCTTTTAAATCTATTTTCATAAACTCTACACTCTCTTTTTTTAGTATCCAAAAAAATACAAGGCCTATCTAAATTAATTACACATTGACCATCTTTATAAATCTTTTCATAACAACAAAGAGAACACTTATTACAATAACTTTCCCACCTCTTTGACATCAATAAACTCTAGGACTAAAAAAGCCAGACTCTGTTTTACCCGTTCTATTAAAATGATATATCTCAACAGAAAGAGGTAAATATTTCTTCCCAAAGTCAGAATTACTTTTAGATTTATAAACAAATTTATATAAACCAGTCTTTATAGACTTTATACTCTTCACCAAGTTAACAATGCCCTTTGTATCATTCTTATAAAAACCATATCCACTAGTCTGTTGAGCAAACTCTTCTAAAGAAGAAATATCTTTTTGATCTTTATCCATTACAATATAGTTAAAAATAACATTGTTTGCCTTTGCATAACGAATCAATCTATCCAACTTATACATCTTAAAATCTTTTCTTCTTGAATGCTCTCCAGTAGTAACATAAATAATAGCCTTCCTACCACCCTTTGCACTTAACAACGATATAGCTTCTCTGACATTAATATCAAACCTTCTATCATCAACTGGGGAGCTATTAGTCCCTACAGAAATAGAAACAAAACTCTTCAATTCATCAATACTTTTTTGTTTAGGGTTAACAATACTTAACTCTTTTACAGGAAACTCTTCAGCAGAAATAACAGTAGCCACATCATTAACTCCCATATTATTAAGAGTCTCATTTACAATATACTCTAAAGAGGCTCTATTATCATCAACCTCAACTTCCCTATCCATAAGTAAAACCAGAGACAAATCAGAATACTCATCACCCTTGTAAACCAAATCAAAATCTTTTACAGCAACACCATTCTCTTTTATTACAAAATTTTTCTTCTCTAATCCAATAAAAGGCTCACCAGAATAATCATTTATATTCAAATCAAACTCAACAGAAGGGAAATTTATAGAGTCAATCATTCCAACTTCACAATCAAATCCAGAATACAAATTATTTATATTAGAAAGATAAGTAATATTCTCCATATTAAAATCTACAGAAACAATATTATTATTCTTATCAAAAACAGACTTCATCAAACGATTAGAAGAAGAGTCTAAATCACTAATAAAAGTAAGCTTTTCAGTCCCAATATTATAAGAAAAAATCCCCTTCCTATCTGCAATAAGAAATTCACTATCATTAACCTTAAAAAGACCTTCAGGACCATCTAATTTTCTTTTACCAACAACACCCAAAAAATTACCACTAGGATCAAAAACATTTACAATCTTCAACCTTTGATCAGAAATAAAAATTTTCCCACCAACAACAGCTAAACCAGTAGGCATCTGAAATCCATCAAACTCAAGATTTTTCTTACCAAAAGAGAGAATAAAATTCCCCTCCAAATCAAATTTAGAAATCCTTCTATTTCCACTATCAGAAACATAGAGATAGCCCTTATCATCAATAACCATATATTGAGGACCAATAAACTCCCCATCTCCACGACCAGAACTACCAA
>PDWI01002406.1_pt1 | contig 28360 bp, 30 predicted proteins | sample 1430891 | NCBI WGS metagenome assembly PDWI01 (sample SAMN01162508, study PRJNA174530) | Oral metagenome, whole genome shotgun sequencing project. | biome: Marine environment; feature: Marine mammal; material: Swab sample of the gingival sulcus; isolation source: swab sample of gingival sulcus... | reverse complement strand
TATGAAAAAGCAATGGAAGAATTTAAAGCTAATCCAGTAACTTATACTCATGATGAAGTATGTAGAATGTTAGAGATAGATTAATGTATCGAGTAGAATGGCTGTAAAACAGTTAAGAAAATTAGATAAAAGTACACAAAAAATAATTTTAAATTGGATAGATAAGAATTTAGTAAATTGCTTAAATCCTAGAATTAAAGGTAAAGCACTTGTAGATAATCATAGAGGCGAGTGGCGATATAGAATAGGTGACTATAGAATAATTACAGAAATAAAAGACGATAAAATTATTATTTTGGTACTTGAAATTGGACATAGAAAAAATATTTATTAAATGGTGTTTTTTATCTAAAGAAATTTTATAAAAGTATAAAATTAATGGAAGTGAGTATAGTTTAATAAATGTAAATTAAATATTGTTTTTTGAATAAAAAATTTTGATGCGTTTATTATTAAAATAGATATTAGTAAAAAAGAGCTTATTAAAATTATAGAAAGTATAAGAAAGCAAATTTTAAGTGAATAATTATCAAAAAACGGGTAAAAAAGGAAAGAGAATTCCTACTGCAGGTATAGGGACTTCTGTTAAATTTGCTGAAAAAAATCACGATTTAATAGTTAAGTTTGAAAAAGAATATGAAAAAGCATTGAATTGGGTAAAAGAAAATCCTGAAAAAGCTGGTGAATTAGCACAAGCAAAAATTGGTATGAAAAAACCTATTATAATGAAAGTTATACCTAAAATGGGTATGCACTATAAAAAGGCAATTTCTGCTAAACCTGAATTAGATGAGTTTTATAAATTATTATTTGAATTTAATCCTAAAACTGTAGGTGGAAAAATACCTGATGAAAATATGTATTTCAAAGAAAAATAAAAATGTATTAATAGCCATAGTCCTAATTGTGGGACTATGGTATTTGCTATCACTTTTTAACAATGAAAATGTAGTACCAAAACCTATTAGCATTTTTAAGTATTTGTGTAAAATTTTTACTGATGTTGAAATGTTAAAAAACATAGGTATAACGTTTACTAGACTTTCTATAGCAATGGCTATTAGCATAATAGGTGGAATTTTAATTGGAATAATAGTATCTTCTATAAAAGTTTTAAAAGATGTTGTAAGGGAAATGCTGAGTATAATACAAGTTATTCCCCCTGTAAGCGTTCTTATAATGGCGATTATGTGGTTTGGTTTAACAGGTATTCCTGCAATTTTTATAGTTACATTTTCTTTGATACCTATTATTTCTATAAGTGTAATTGATGCAGTGGACGATATAGACGATAAAATTTTAGAAATGGCTAAAGTTTTTAGTATCAGTAAGTTTGATGTGATTTATAAAATATACATTCCTGCGATAAAAAGTCGTCTTTGGACAGCTATAGGTGTGGGTTTGACTATGGGGTCTAAAATTATAGTTATGGGAGAACTTTTAACAACTTCTAGTGGAATAGGTGGTAAAATAGCGACAGCTAGATTAAATATCGAGCCTGAAGGGGTTATCGCTTGGACTGTGGTTGTTATTATGCTTTATTATATATTGGATTATTTTGTAGGTTTAATTAGAGAGTGGGATGCGTATGAGTAATGATATAATTAATATAAAATCACTTTCAAAAGTATATGATAAAGATAAAATTTTAGAAAATATAGATTTTTCGCTAAAGTTTGGAGAAATCGTTTCTATAATGGGAAAATCTGGAATTGGTAAAACTACATTTATAAATATTTTGTTGGGACTAGATTTTGATTATAGCTGTTTATATAAAAAGAATTTTAGTAAAGTATCTTGCGTTTTTCAAGAAGATAGGCTTTTGAACTGGTTAAGCGTTTACGAAAATATAAAACTTGTAAATAAAGATATATCTGACAATGAAATATTTGAAGTCTTAAATATGCTTGATTTACTTGAATACAAAGATTTTATGCCTAAAAAATTAAGTGGCGGTATGCGGCAAAGGGTTGCCATTGCAAGAGCAATTTGTTATGGTGCAGAACTTATCGTAATGGATGAGCCCTTAAAGTCGACAGATAAAGAACATTCAGATAAGATATTAAATTATTTAAAAGAAAAAGCAAAAAGGGAAAAAATAGCACTTGTAATTGTAACTCACGATTTTGATAATGCTATAAAAATTAGTGATAGAGTTTTAATTTTAGACGGAAAGCCGTCTAGGTTTGTTGAAAATATTAATTTAAGTGGCGTATCTTGTATAGATTCAAAAAGAGAATTTTTAAAAACAAGTATTAATAAAATTATAAATAAGGAGAAAATTATGAATAGATTACCAGGGCATCATCTTTTAGCTAGGATCGGTAAAACAAAGTTAAGACCTGGAGGAAAGATTGCTACAGATTGGTTGATAGAAAAAGCAAATATTACTTCTGAAACAAAGGTTCTTGAAGTTGCTTGTAATATGGGGACTACGCTTGTAAATGTTGCAAAAACTTATGGTTGCAATATAGTTGGCGTTGATATGAATGAACAAGTGCTTGAGAAAGCTAAACAAAATGTCAAGGCAAATGGATTGGAAGATAAAGTTACTATTAAGCACGCAGATGCTAGAAATTTACCTTTTGAAGACGAAAGTTTTGATTTGATAATAAATGAAGCTATGCTAACTATGCTTAGTATGGAAGATAAAAAGAAAGCTATTAGCGAATATTTTAGAGTGCTAAAAAAAGGGGGAATTTTATTAACTCACGATATAAATTTACCTAGTGAAGATAAGGATTTCATAGATAGACTTAGAAAGGTAATAAGTGTCCCTGCTACTCCTTTAAGTGAAGAGTCTTGGATAAAACTTTATAAGTCTGCAGGTTTTAGTAGCGTGGAAACTAAAACTGACAATATGATATTTTTAAGTGAAAAAGGTCTTATTGCAGATGAGGGGTTTGACGGTATGATGAATATGTATAAGAGAGTAGCGACTGACCCTTGTTATGAACAGTTTGTTGAAATGAAGAGATTTTTTGTTGAAAATGAAGACGAGCTTTATTATATCGCTACTGTAAGTAAAAAATAATGATTAGTAGTGTTTTAAACTTAGAAGATGCGGGGAAAGTCGCTAATGGTTTTGTAGTTAGCCAAAGTCTTTATAATGATGAAAATATAGACGTTTCACTTTATGGTCTTGGCGATGATGAAATGATTAGTTATGAAAAGTCTGGATTTGATAAGGTTTATTTGGGAATATCAGATATTTTGAATTTGAAAATAAAAGATGAAAATCATAAAGAAAAAATTATAGATGTAAATCCATATAATATGGTTTATATAGAAAAGAACAGTTTAAGGGAACTTTGTGGTTACAGTTCTTACGCATTTATAATGATAACAATTAAAAGGAGTAAAACTATGATAAAAAATTTAGACAAGGAAAAATTACTTAATTTGACTGAAGAGATACCTTATGAAGATAAGAAAATTGTATCAAAAACTTTAGTAAAAGATGAAAAACTTATTATGACGCTTATAGCTTTTGATGAAAAACAAGAACTTTCAACACATAGTGCACCTGGAGATGCACTTGTTGTAGCTCTTGACGGTGAGGCTAAAATTGTTATAAACGGCAAAGATTACATTGTTAAAAAGGGTGAGAGTATAATTATGCCTGCAAATATTCCGCACGGAGTGTATGTTGGCGAAGGTAAAAAGTTTAAGATGCTACTTATAGTATCAAAGTAAAAAAAATTGATAAAAAAATATTTAAAAATCTTGTAATTATATGGACAATTTTCTAACTTTATTGTATAATGATTGAGGTAGAAAAAAGGAGGTAATTATGGCAGAAGTAATGTCAGATATTTCAATAGCGCAAGCTGCTGAAATGAAAAAAATTAGCGAAGTTGCTAAAGAAGTAGGTATAGATGAGAAGTTTGTAGAACTTTATGGACACTATAAAGCTAAAATTGATGTAAACCAAATGAAGTTATCAGATAAAAAAGATGGTAAACTTATCTTGGTTACAGCAATCAACCCTACACCTGCGGGCGAAGGAAAAACTACAGTTAATATTGGTTTGAGTATGGCTTTAAACAAGTTGGGTAAAAAGACTTTTACTACTCTTCGTGAGCCTTCATTAGGACCTTGTTTTGGTGTAAAAGGTGGAGCTGCTGGTGGTGGATATTCACAGGTTTTACCTATGGAAGATATAAATTTACACTTTACAGGCGATATTCACGCAGTAACAACTGCTACTAACTTAGTTGCTGCTTTATTGGATAACCATATTCAACAAGGTAATAAGTTAAATATTGACCCAAGAAGAATTAGCTGGAAGAGAGTTCTTGATATGAATGATAGAACTTTGAGAAATATTGTTGTTGGACTTGGCGGAAGACCTAACGGAACTCCAAGAGAAGACCATTTCCAAATAAGTGTTGCATCTGAAATTATGGCAGTTTTATGTCTAGCAGATGATTTGGAAGATTTGAAAAACAGAATTTCTAAAATCGTAGTAGCTTATACTTATGATTATAATCCTGTAACTATTGCAGACTTAGAAATTACAGGAGCGGTTTCACTTCTTATGAAAGAAGCTATTAAGCCAAACCTAGTACAAACTTTAGAGCATACTCCAGCATTTATACACGGTGGACCATTTGCGAATATTGCACACGGTTGTAACAGTGTAGTTGCTACAAAGACTGCTTTAAAATTAGCTGATTATGTAGTTACAGAAGCTGGATTTGGTGCAGACCTTGGTGCGGAGAAGTTCTTTGATATCAAGTGTAGAGATGCGAATTTAAGGCCTGAAGTTACTGTTATAGTAGCTACTATAAGAGCATTAAAGAGCCACGGCGGAGTTCATAAAGATGATTTCTCTAAAGAAAATGTTGAAGCATTAAAAGTTGGATTTGCAAACCTTGAAAAGCACATTGAAAACGTTGCCAAGTTTGGAGTTCAATCAGTTGTAGCTATTAATAAGTTCCCAACAGATACTGATGCAGAAGTTGAAACTTTAGTTAAACTTTGCGCAGACAAAGGCGTTGTAGCTGTTCCTATAAATGTATGGGGAGAAGGTGGAAACGGTGCATTAAAACTTGCTGAAAAAGTTGCAGAACTTGCTGAAAACGGAAAATCAAACTTTAAACCGCTTTATGAAAAAGAGTTGAGCATTAAAGAAAAAATTGAAAAAATTGCTAAAGAAATGTATGGTGCAGACGGAGTTGAATTCTCTAAAACAGCACTAACTAAAATTAAGAAGTTTACTGAAATGGGATACGGAGATTTGTCAATTTGTATGGCTAAAACTCAATACTCACTTTCTGATGATCCTAAACTTTTAGCTAGACCTACAGGCTTTACAATAGCAGTAAGAGATTTATCTCTAAGTGCAGGTGCAGGTTTTGTTGTAGTTCTTAACGGAGATGTTATGACTATGCCAGGTTTACCAAAAGTACCAGCTGCTATGAGAATGGATATTGATAACGAAGGAGTTATTTCAGGATTATTCTAGTAAATAGCTTTATAGTAAAAAAACACAAAAGTTTTTAGGCTTTTGTGTTTTTTTTATTTTCTTAATTCCATCATTCTGTGGTCGTTTGAAAAGAATTCTAGACTAGGATCAAAGTAATTATATGATAAAACGCCATTTTGAAATTTTCCGTTTTCAAATCTGTTTGAACTGTCCCAAGTTGTATCAATGATTATCCATCTTCCGTTTATGTAGGCTTCATTCCATATATGGTTTTTATCCCTATCTTTAACTTCATCCCAATTTTTTTGGTTTAGTCCGCCACCTAGGGCAAAGCCTACAGTTTTTCTACTTGGAATATTTACTGCTTTTAAAAGTTCATCTACTAGATTTGCATATCCTACGCATACGCATTTTCTGTTTTTTAGTACACTTATGGTATCGTTGTCGCCATAATCATCTTTATTAAATCCATCCCAATCGTAGTAAATATTTTTTGAAACCCAGTCGTGTATTTTTTTTGCTTTTTCTAAATTAGTTTTGGTATTTTTTGTGATTGTTTTTGCTAACTTTTTGATTTTTGCTATATTTTTTTCTTTTTTTAGATTTGTTTTTAAAAAGTCTTTAGGGTTTAGTTTAGAGTTTTTTGCAAAATATTTTAGATTATTTTCATAAACTTCTGAAACTCTAAATGATACATCTCTATCTTTTATAACTAAAGGAATTTTCAAAAACTTTCCAACATAAGTTGTATTTTTATATATTTTATTATCTTTTTGTATTGTATTTATTTTGTTTGCAACATATATTTCAATTTTATATTTTCCGTTTTTAAGTCCTTTTCTTAAATCAATAAAGGTATTGTATGTACCGATGCTTTTATTTAATCTTTTTGTTATAATTCCTTTTTTATTTTTAGAATTATAATAATCAATATTTACAAGTAAGCCCTTATATTCTTTATTTACTTTGCATTTAATTTCTACTATACCGTTTTCAACTATTCTCATTTTTAAATAGTCGTTAGCATATTTTTTTGTACTGCTATAGTGCTTAAAAGGTGTTTTTTCATCTAGGCTTTGCTTTTCATAGATTGTTAAAGCATTTAAATTATTATAGTATAGGGTTTTATCTAGTGCTATAAATGGTATATATGAATTGCCGTTTAATAGTTTTAATGAATTATTTAAGTTGCGAATAATACTTTTAAATATTGCATCTTCTAAATCTATATTTAATTTTATATCAGCCTTACCTATAGCTTTATTTTTGTTTTTCCATATAGTTGGTATTTCTAATGACTTTAAAATTTTATCAAAGTTTTTTAAATCATCTGTCTTTACGCCATAAAAACTTTCTTTGATTATAATACTATTTTTATTATCTGCAAAAGAGATTATATTAGTATTTACTGTCAAAGTTAATATGTATATAAAACAAAATAATAGTACTTTTTTTAATTTTATTTTCATAATTTTTTGTTTTTTCTCCATTTGTTTAATATTATAAATTAATTATATACTGTAAAAATTGAATGTCAAGTATATAGGGAAAAACATAAAAAAATATTAAGAAAAATTGATATATATTTGAAATTAGTTTGTGTTATATATTTAGATTATATGTTATTATTAATGTATATTGTATTTATTTAATTTAATTATAAATATATTGGCTTTAAATAATAATTTGAGTTATTTTTTATCTGTATGGGTATATATAATATGTTGATGTACCGTTAGGAGAATATTTATGAAAATTGAAACTAATGTTGAAACTATAGATGCTATAAAAGATATTTTGGAAGGTCAAGAAGATCAACCAGAATTTGTAAGGCTGTATGTTGCTGGCTTTGGTTGAAGCGGTCCGTCGTTTGGATTAGCTTTGGATGAGCTTAGGGATACAGATGAGATAGATGATAGCAATGAAATACATTTTATAATGGATAAAGACTTATATACTCAATATGGTGATATAAAAGTTGAAGCTATGGGCGGAGGATTTATGGTTGCGCCAGCTTCTGCACCTGAAATGGATTGTGGTTCTTGTTCTGGATGTTAAATATTAAGACGCTTTCGCGTCTTTAATTTTAATTTTTAAAAGATATTTAGGTAAATAAAATGAATGGTAAAAAAACTGTAGATAGAAAAATTTATGTTTATATAGGCGTGTTAGTCCTTTTGGCGTGCATTATTTTTACATCTATTCAAGCAAGTTTTGTAACTAGAGAAGTTAAGAAAAAAGAACGTTTGATTTCTAAAAAAGATATATACTTATTTATAATTAAAAAAAATAGTAAAATTAAGACATCAAAAAAACTTTTAATTTGCGTAAAAAATCTTAATAAAAGAGCTATAAGAGTAAGTAGAGATACTTTGATACAAGTTTATAAAAATGGAAAATGGAGATATTTTTCTGGTTCATTAAAAAACAAAAAGTGGATGGCGGTAAAAGCTATGAATTCAAGAAATACTATTGTAAATATAAGGGATAAAAATTTTGAAAAAAGTAAATACAGATTAGTAAAGTCGGTATATGTAAATGATAAAATAGAATATTTATATTATGAATTTGAAAGAAAGTAGGTAATAATGAAGGCGATAATGTTTGACCTAGACGGAACACTTATAGATTCTATGTCTGTTTGGGCTAATTTAGATAAATTGTATGTTGAATCAAAGGGGCTTGTATATGATATTGTACTAACTGAAAAGTTAAGGGCGTGTACTATAGAAGATGCGCCTAAAGAGTTTGCAAAATTTTATAATAACGGCGATGATTTCAGCGATATGAGAGATTTTATGGATGATGTTATATCGCAGTATTACAATAAAAAGTTTAAGTTAAAAAATGGCGTTATAGAAATGCTTAAAAATTTAAAGTCTAAAGGTTTTAAAATGTGTATAACTACAGCTACAAATAGCGATTTTGCACTACCTTGTATAGAAAGACTTGGATTGTTAGAATTTATGGATTTTGTGCAGTGTCCAGATTTAGTTAAGGTTAAAAAACACGAAAGCAAGTTTTTTGAAATAGCTTTAGAAAGGCTTGGAACTTTAGCGGAAAATACTTATGTTTTTGATGATGCGTATTATGCGCTTGAAAATGCTAAAAACTTGGGGATAACGCCAATAGGTGTTTACGACGATGTAGCAAAAATTGAAATAGAAAAAGTGAAAGCCATATCTAAATTTTTTATAAATGATTTTGATAAGTTTGATATAAATAGTTTGTAAAATATACAGTAAGTAAAGATGTTAGCTTAAATAGTTAACATCTTTATTTATGCTGAAAATATTTATAAAATAAGAAATTAAAGAAACAAATATTATAGGTATTATAAAATTAGTCCTTCCAGAAACTTCTATTGCTAAAATTATTGCAGATAGGGGAGATTTAACAAATGAACTTATCATTGCAGACATAGTTAAAAGTGATATTATTTGGTAGTCTATGTTTATGCCTATTAAGATAAGTACTTTATATACTATTATAGAAAATATAATTCCAACATATACGCCGGGTTTAAAATTTCCGCCGTGTATTCCAAAACCTAGTTGTAAACATATTATAAATGTTTTAATTAAGAAAAATGTCAATATAAAACTTAAGCTATTATTTATGATTTCATTATTTACACTAGATATATCCAAAAATAAAAAGTTTTTGTTGTAAATACTAATTATTCCTGTTATTATAAGTGCTATTGCTGAAAATTTAAAATTTTCGTTTGATTTTTTATAAAGTTTTTCAAAATAAAGCGTGGCGTTAATGTAAATTATAGCTATTATTCCCGTACTTATTCCTATAATTATTGAAACTAATATAAGTTTTTCAAGTTCTATATTTGCTATAATTGGTTTAAGTTTTATAAAAAAGTTTTGCAACAGGTAGATGTGATTGTCTTTTAATATAAATATATCTATACATACTGCAACTAGACTACCTGTAAGTATAGTGAATATGTATTCAAATCTTTTATCTAAAAAAAATAGTTCTATTACTATTATAGTTGCAAATAGGGGAGTTCTAAGTATTGCAGATATAGCTGCAGCAACTCCTGTACCTATTAATATTCTAATTTTATCGTTGGACATATTTTTTCTATATGCAATTTCTGAACCTATAAGTCCACCTATGTGTACGGTTGGTCCAAAAACTCCTACGCATAAGCCTGTTACTATGCTAACTATTGTAAGGCAAATTTTACTAATAGTATTTTTAGGTTGCATCATTTGTCTATCTATATTTTCAAGTTCGTGTTTTACTGCTCTTATTCCGTATTTTCCAGTTAAGTTTAGTTTTTTTTGTACAAAGTAGAATATAAGACCAGCTATTATTAAAATTCCTATTCTATATAGTGGATTTTTCGTTACTAAATTTTTGGTAATATCTATAAGATTTATAGTGATGTAGTTAAAAATTATAGACATTGTTGCTGCTATTATTGCTATAATTATAGCGTAATAAAGTAGTTCATATTCTAATTTAAATTTTTTATTATTTTTTGTTTTCACTTTTAATCTCCTATTAGTTATATAAATTATATTATACTTTATAAGGTTTTACTTGTAAACAAAATTTTGAACTTTGATAATTTGAAAATTTGTGCTATAATTAGCTTAATTATTTTATTAGTTTGGAGAAATTTATGAGAAAAAAGTGGGATAATTATTATATGTCTATTGCTCACAATGTAGCTGAAAGGGGTACTTGTGATAGGGCGTATGTAGGTGCTGTGATAGTTGATGAAGAAAAAAGACTTGTTGCAACTGGTTATAATGGGAGTTGTGGTACAAATACGCCTCACTGTATAGAAATAGGGCATATTATTAGAAATAATCACTGTATAGCTACTGTTCACGCAGAACAAAATGCAATAGCTGATTGTGCTAGAACGGGAAAGTCAATAAAAAATGCGACAATATATGTAACTCATTTTCCTTGTCTTATTTGTACAAAACTTTTAATATCTAGCGGAATTAAAAGGGTATGTTTTAATATAGATTATAAGATTGATAGTTATGCTTATGAACTTATGAAAATTAATGGTATAGAAGTTGTCTGTTGTGACTCTGATAATTATGTTTCGGAGTTTGCATTTTTGGAGGAATAAAGTGGATTTTAAAACAAAAATTAATTCTATAGATGTACTAGGAGAGTTTGACTATTTAAATGTTTATCGTATAAATTATACCGATAAGACGGGCAGAAGTAAAAAGTGGGAACTTGCAAGCAGAAAAAGTGTAGATAGGTTAAAAGATGAGCATAAAAATGGTACACTTTATGCAGATGGAGTAAGCATATTTGCTCATAACGAAGAAAGAACTAAAGTTATAATGATAAAAGAGTTTAGAATTATAGCAGGTAGATACATTTATTCTATGCCAGCAGGTATAAAAGAAGAAAGCGAATCTTTTGAGTCGACCGCTGTTAGAGAGTTTAAAGAAGAAACAGGGCTTGATATAGAAGTTTACAACGTTACAAAGCCTAGATATACAACTGTTGGACTTAGTAATGAAAGAACTTGCACGGCTTATGGAATATACAAAGGGGAAATATCATCGGCGTTTTTAGAAGATTCTGAAGATATAGAAGCTTTTGAAGTCAATAGAGAAAAAGCTATAGAACTAATAGAAAATGAAATAGTTACAGAAAGAACTTATTTGAAATTAAAGAACTTTTTTAACCTTGATGTTTAATAAATATAAAAGACTAGTGATTAGATTTAATCACTAGTCTTTTGTTATTTTGTAGTAGATTTTTTTTATTATATTTATAGTAAAATAAAAAAACTACAAGTTATATTAACTTGTAGTTTTAAAAATTAAGCTTCAGCGTAAACGCTAACTTTTTTTCTATTTTTTCCAACTCTTTCGAATTTAACTACACCGCTGATTTTTGCGAAAAGAGTATCATCTCCGCCTTTACCAACGTTAGCACCTGGGTGGATTTTAGTTCCTCTTTGTCTTATTATGATACTTCCGCCAGAAACGAATTCTCCGTCTGCAGCTTTTACACCTAATCTTTTAGATTTACTATCACGACCGTTTTTAGAAGAACCAACACCCTTTTTAGATGCGAAAAATTGAAGATTTAGCTTCATAATCCCACCTCCTCTGATGTGATTTTTACATATGTTGGGTATTGTTTAGCTATTGCGTCTATTCCAAGTTCCATACTTTCTATAAGTAGAGAAGTTTTATCAGTAGGGGATTTTACTTTAAAATCAACTATTGCATTATCTTCGTCTTCAAATATAGAGTACTCTTCCTTTAGGATTTCGTCTATACTTACTATAGTTGTTTGGACAAGTATTGATACAGCAGAACATATTATATCGCTACCGTACTCATTAAATTCTGCGTGTCCATTTACATTAAACCCAACGTTTAAATTATTTTCCTTTAAAATACAAACTTTAATCATTATGCTTTGATTGATTTGATTTCAACTTGAGTGTACATTTGTCTGTGTCCACGTTTTTTTCTTAAGTCTTTTTTAGCTTTGTATCTCATCATAAGCACTTTTTTATGCTTTCCGTGTTTTAATATAGTAGCTTCAACCTTTGCTCCGTCTATAAATGGTTGACCAACCATAACACCATTGTCATTTGATACAAGTAATACTTTTTCAAAGCTTACATTTCCATCAGCTTGTGGTAATTTTTCTATAAATAGTTTATCACCTTCAGCAACTTTGTACTGTTTGCCACCAGTTTCTATAACTGCGTACATTAAGGCACCTCCTTAAATTTAATCTCGCCAATTAAGGCACGCCAAAAGACGTTTAGACCTTTTTTGAGCGGTAACTGTTAAAGTGTAACATATAAGTTTTTATATGTCAAGGGGTGGGAGGGGATAAAATCCTTTTATTAATTTTTCACTTTATTTCTTTGAATCCTTCTTCTTTTAGCAAACGAATGGTCTTTTTAAGACTTACTCCGTTTTTAATGTTTTCATCATACATCATTCCAGGAATCTTGTTGATTTTTTCAAACTCCATTTCTTTATAGGTCATAGTTGTTTTTTCTGTTATTCCTTCTTTAGTAAAGTTTATTTTAGATTTAATACCTTTTAAGTTTTTATATTGGATTGATAATTTTTTGAAATTTTTTTTGATTTTCTCTAAATTTTTACCTTTCACAGGTAATTTATCATAAACTATTTTATTTTCTTTAGTTTCCTTATAAGCAGTATCTCCTTTGCCAAAGAATGTTATTTTTAATTCCATACCGGGACTTTTTAAAACTAAAGTTTTAAGTTTTTTATCAGTATCGCTTTTACTAGAACAAGATGTTATTAGTAAAGCAATCATGGCTATAACAATAGTTTTTAATATTATATTATTATGTTTCATAAGCCCTCCTTATATATTGACTTTTACGTTTTCAAATGATTTTATCACAATGTTATATAAAAATCAATTTATATTATATTTTTACTTATACTTTATTTTTTAATAAATAAAGTGTTGTTAATTTTTTAATGTTTTTTAGTGAAAAAATTATTTTAATAAATTTATTTTTAATAATTGTTTATTTTATGTATTTTATTATTAAATTGAAACAAATGTATTGAAATACAATTGAAAAACATATATAATACATACGAAAAGAGGTGATGTTTTGTATAAGGTTATCACGAATAATAAATTAGTATATGATAAGTATGAAAATGCTGAATATATCGACGGCGATTTTAAGGATGTACTTATTAAGACAAGAGATTATGTGCATATCGGTGCAAAATTATCTCAACACCCACTTCCAGCAAGTATTAGGATGATGTTTTCGCCTGTGAGAAGTGTGGTTATAAAGGAAAACGAATATGATGAAAAATCTAATTTGCTTATAGAATCTTGTATAGAAAAATATGATAAGACTATGGGGAAGAGAAAACCCGATTATCAAAATAAAGATGATTATGAGCTTTTAGATTTAAGTCTGACAGACAGTGCAATTAAGGAACTAGCTGATTTTATTCCACAAAGGAGGTAGGATATGAAGTTAGAATTAAGGAAAATCAAAGTTACAGATGTGGACTTTGCAGAGGCAAATGGATTTTCAAATGGTTGTTTACATATAGATAAAAATGCTATGATTGAAGAGCTTAGCAAAATCGTCAATGTAAAAGAAATCAAAATAGATTTAGCTAAACCTGGTGAAAAAACTAGAATTATACCTGTAAAGGACGTAATTGAACCTAGATATAGAGTTGATAAAAAAGCATCTTATTTCACAGCTGTAACTGGAGAGGCTGCTCAAGCTGGAGAGGGTAAAGTTAACGTTTTAGAAGGAGCTGCAATAGTAACTATAGGTGATATTGTTGGTTTCCAAGAAGGCGTTATTGATATGTGGGGTGAAGGTGCAAAATGGACACCGTTTTCAAAGACTTTAAATATAGTTGTTGATATTACTCCTGAAGAAGGGTTAAACCCACACGAACACGAATCTACAGTTAGAGAAGTTGGACTTAAGGCTGCAGAATATGTGGGTAAGATTTCTAAAGATGTTGAAGAATTTGAAACTAAAATATATGAAATGGGTAGTGTTTTTGAAGAATCTAACAAATATCCTGATTTACCAAAAGTTTTATATGTAGAAATGCTTATTTCTCAAGGACTTTTACACGACGGATATATATATGGAGTAAATTCAAGTCAATTACTTCCTACTCTATTACATGCTAACGAAGAGATAGATGGCGCTGTAATCAGTGGTAACTGTGTTGCTGCTTGCGATAAAATTACAACTTATCAACATCAAAACAATCCTATTGTTCTTGATTTATATGAAAGACACGGAAAAGATATTAACTTTATGGGTGTAATTTTAACACCTGAACTTACAACTCTAACAGGTAAGTTTAGAACTTGTGATTATACTGCTAAACTTTGTAAAATGCTTGGCGCAGATGGTGTAATTGTAAGTGAAGAAGGTTATGGTAATCCTGATTCAGATTTACTTATGATTTGTGATAGATTAGAAAAACACGGCATAAAAACTGTACTTGTTACAGATGAGTGTGCTGGTTGGGAAGGCGATAGTCAACCTTTAGCAGATACTTCAGAAAATGCTGTAGCGGTTGTATCTACAGGTAATGTTAGTCACGTTGTTAAACTTGATAAAGCAGAAAAGATTTTAGGAAATCCAAACGCTATTGAAAACCTAGCTGGTGGTTGGGCAGGAGCTTATAATGAAGAAGACGGAACTATGGTTATGGAATTAAATGCTGTAATAGGTTCAACTTCAGAAATTGGCTACCACAATGCAACTATCGATGAAAAGTAGGAGGTAAGATATGTCTAAAAAAATTATATATTATTTAAACCAATTTTTTGGTCAAATTGGTGGAGAAGAAAAAGCTGGAATAGCTCCAAGTTTTACAACTGAAAAAATAGGACCTGCAGAGGCGTTTTTTGAAAAAGTTGAAGATGCTGAATGTGTTGGTACTATAATATGTGGAGATAACTATTTTAATGAAAATAAAGAAGAAGCAATTAAGTTTATAGATGAAGTTTTTTCTAAAAATGAAATAGATATGTTGGTTGCAGGTCCTGCTTTTAATGCTGGTAGATATGGTGTTGCTTGTGGAGAACTTGCAGTCCATGTGGCAGAAACTTATGAAATCCCTGTTGTTTCAGGTATGTATAAGGAAAACCCAGGTCTTGAAATGTGTAAGCTAAAGGCTTATGTAGCAGAAACTAAAGATTCAGCTGCTGATATGAGAAAATCTTTACCTACTATGGCTGCTCTTGCAAATAAGATTATAAAAAATGAAGAATTAGATCCTTTGAAAGACGGTTATTTTAAGCAAGGTAAGAGAAAAACTATATTGGTAGAAAATAACGGTTCAAGAAGAGCGGTTGATATGCTTATCGCTAGATTAAAAGGCGAAGAGTTTGAAACTGAAATGCCTATGCCAACATTTGATAAGGTAACACCAGGTGCAAAAATTGAAGATTTATCAAAAGCTACATTTGCGTTAGTTACAACAGGCGGTATTGTACCTATCGGAAACCCTGATAAAATTCAATCTGCATCAGCTAGAAAATGGGGTAAGTATTCAGTTGTTGGAAGAGAAAATTTAGAAGGCGATTTTTGTACTATACACGGTGGTTTCGACCCTGTATATGCAAACGCTAAACCTGATAGAGTTGTTCCTTTTGATATACTTAAAAAGTTTGAAAAAGAAGGAAAAATTGGTAAGGTACACGACTTTTTCTATACTACTACAGGTACAGGTACAGCAGTTGGTAATGCAATACAATTTGGACAAGAAATTGGTAAAGAGTTAAAAGAAGCAGGCGTAGATGCTGTAATAGTAACTTCTACTTGAGGAACTTGTACTCGTTGCGGAGCAACAATGGTTAAAGAGATTGAAAGATATGGAATACCTGTAGTACACATGGCTACAATTATAACTATATCAAAATCTGTAGGTGCAAATAGAATAGTTCCAACTATTGCTATTCCTCATCCAGTAGGAAATCCTAACGAATCAGAGAAAAGAGAGGCGGAAATTAGACTTGATCTTGTTACTAGAGCAGTTGAAGCATTTAGTGTAGATGTAGAAGAACCAACAGCGTTCTAAGGAGGATTATATGTCTAAAAAAAGAGGTCAATGGGGTAGTCGTTTTGGTTATATAATGGCTGCAGCGGGCTTTTCTATAGGTCTTGGTAATATTTGGCGTTTTCCTTATTTAGTAGGAGCAAATGGCGGTGGTGCATTTGTATTAGTGTATATTGTTATTTGTGCTTTGATAGGAATACCACTATTTTATATGGAAGTTGGTCTTGGTAGAAAGACTCAACTTAACCCTGTACAAGGTATGAGAAGTCTTACTAAAAAAGGTAGCCCTTGGGTAATATTTGGTTGGATAGGTGTAATAGCAGCATTTTTGATATTAACATATTATTTCCAAATTATGGGTTGGATAATAGCTTATTTGATTAAGATGCTTTCAGGTGGACTTGAATTAGGTAATAATCCTGAAGCTTATACAAAAGTTTTTACAGACCTTATGGCTAGTCCTACACAATTATTTATATATACTGCAATAGGAATGATAGCAGTAGGTATAATATCTGCAAAAGGTTTAAATAGTGGTCTTGAGAAAGCTTGTAAGTTTATGATGCCTGCGCTTTTCATAATGCTTATAATTTTGGCTATTCGTTCATTAACTATGCCGGGTGCTATGAAAGGACTTGAGTGGTATCTAAATGTTGACTTTAGTAAAATTACAGGAGAAGTTTTACTTACTGCACTTGGTCAAGCATTTTTCTCTATTGGTATAGCTAGTGGTGGTGCGTTTATATATGGTTCTTATCTTGAAAAAGATAGTGATCTTCCTATAGACGGACTTTCTGTAGTAGGTTTTGACTTACTTGCAGCTCTTATTGCTGGTTTAGTTATTTTCCCTGCTATATTCTCACTTGGTTTAAAAGTTGATAGTGGAAGTAATTTACTTTTTGTAACTATGTCTAATTTATTTGCAAATATTCCTTTTGGTAGAGTTTTTGGAGCAATGTTCTTCCTACTAATATTATTTGCGGCACTTTCATCAGCCCTTGGTTATTTAGAGCCTGTTTCTACAACTATATCTGAGCTTATGGGTAAAAGTAGAGCGAGTGGTGTTTGGATGGCTCTTATAGCAATATTTATAGTTGGTATTCCACCTATACTTGCACAAGGTCCTTGGAAAGATATTAAAATTGGAGGAAGAAATTTATTTGACTTCCACGACTGGTTATCAGGTAATATAATGATGCCACTTGGTGCGATAGCACTTATATTCTTTACTCTATTTGTATGGAAGTTTGAAGGATTTAAAAATGATGTTAATAATGGTGCTACTAAGATAAAAGTAACTAATTTTTGGATACCTGTTGTAATGGTATTAATTCCTGTTTCATTAGTTATAATATTCTTAGGAGGTATCGGAATAAAAATATTCTAGTTATTATCATAAACCTTTCTTGATATGAACTAACCTAACCTAACGGAGGCGGAATTTATTCCGCCTCTAACTTTGTTTATGGGGAAATAAATTTTATTTGTTGAGTAAGTAGTATTTTAATGTTATAATTTGTTATAGTTAATTATAGAAAGGGGAAAATTTTGAAAAAAAGTGATTTATTGTTTTTAGTGTCGCTATTTTTAATAGCTTTATTTTTTGTTTTGGATAGCACTAGAGAAGTTTTTGAAAGTCTAGTTAAAAGTCATCCGTATATACTTGGATTTATAAAATTTGCAATTTTGGCTAGTATGGGAGAATTGCTTGCTATAAGAATAGTAAAGGGCGAATATAAAAAGCCAATCGGTTTTACATATAAAGTTATTGTTTGGGGGTTTATAGGTGTTATAATAACTTTAATGTTTAATGTGTTTGCAGGTGGTGTTATTTTTGCTATGAAAAAGGGGATATTGCCTTTTAAAGATAGTAGTTTAGCCTTTGCATTTTTTACAAGTTTAATTATGAACCTATTTTTCGCACCAACATTTATGGGTCTACATAAATATACTGATGCTTTTATAGAACTTCGATGCAATAATAAAAAAACTCCTAAAGTTAAAGAAGTAGTTGAATATATAGATTGGCAAGGTTTTGTGGGATTTGTATTACTTAAAACTATACCATTTTTCTGGGTTCCGATACACACGATTACATTTTTAATGCCACCTGAATATAGAGTAGTAATTGCAGCGGGGTTATCGCTTGTACTTGGACTTATTTTAGCTTTTTCAAGTATGAGTAAAAAGAAGTAAAAAATAATAAACAATAGTAGTTAATTTCATCTGTATTTATAGATGTTTATATAACTACTATTATTTTTTTTTTATCATTAATACTTTACAACTATTTTTGTACTGAATTATTAGTCTTTAATTTATATAACTTTAATCATTCTGTAGTATTATTTATAACATTATTATGAATTTATAAAAAGATACAAAAAAAGAAAGTGTAGTTTATGCTTAAAAATTTTTATAATATTAATTTTGGTTAAACTTTTATTTTATTATCAAAAGCCATATATAGGTTGACATTTTACTTTTAAAATGGTAAAATATAAAAGAATTTAGTTGAGTTTATAGAAATTTTTAAGCTAATTAAATTATTGTTTAAGTATAAATTTTGGATTTATACTATTGTATATTATAGGAGGATTTTATGAAATTAAGAAAATCAATTGCTTTGTTAGTAATTGCTACACTTATTATTTCTACGTTTGCAGCGTGTGGTAAAACTGCTAGCAAAGACGACAAAAAACCGGCAAATGACACAAAGAAAGAGCAGACTAAAAAAGAAGAACCAAAGAAAGACGATAAAAAAGATGCTAAAACTGTAAAAGTTGGTGTCGCTATCTATAAATTTGACGATAATTTCATGACAATTTATAGAGAAGAATTAGAAAAATATTTCAAGGAATTGGGTAAAAAGAACAACGTAACTTATGAACTTGATATTCAAGACGGTAAGCAAGACCAAGCTACTCAAACTGAACAAATTAAAAACTTTATAGCACAGAAAAAAGATGTGTTAATTCTTAATTTAGTTGATCCAACAGCTGCAAACGCTGTTATTAAGTCAGCTAAAGAAGCAAAAATTCCTGTTGTATTTATCAACAGAGAGCCTGAAACAAGCAGTATGAAACTTTGGAAAGGTAAAACTACTTATGTTGGAGCGGATGCTACACAATCTGGTTCTTTCCAAGGAGAAATGATTGCAGAACTTGCTGACAAAGGTGATATAAACAAAGATGGTAAGATTTCTTACATAATGTTACAAGGCGATCCTGCAAATGTTGATGCACAGCAAAGAACTGAATATTCTATTAAAGCTTTAAAAGATAAGGGATTAAAAGTAGAGCCTTTAGCTCAACCTTACCAAGGTAACTGGGATCAAGCAAAGGGTCAAGAGTTTACTGCAAGTGCTTTAACTCAATTTGGAGATAAGTTGGAAGTTGTATTTGCTAACAACGACGGTATGGCTATGGGTGCTAAAGTTTCAATCGAAGCTGCAGGAAGAAAAATAAATAAAAATATTTATCTTGTAGGTGTTGATGCTATTCCAGAAGCTATTCAAGCGCTTAAAGATGGTAAAATGACAGGTACTGTTTTAAATGACCACTTTAACCAATCACATATAGCTGCAGATGTTGCTTTAGAATTAGTAGCAGGTAAAGATGTTGCAAGTTATTATTGGGTTGACTATGTAAAAGTTAAAAAGCCAGAGGATGCAGCACTTAAATCTTCTAAACCAAACAAAGAGACTGTAGAAGAAGCAGAAGCACGTTATAAAAAGAGAGCAAAATAAAAGCTAAATATTGTCTTAAAAACAAGTGCATCAGTTTGATGCACTTGTTTTGTTAAAAAGATTATTGAATATTTGAGAATAATATTATATGTATAAAGACATATACAATAAGATATAAATTAGGAGAAAAAATGAGCGAATATGTACTTCAAATGGATGATATTGAAAAATCATTTCCGGGGGTAAAAGCTTTAGACAAAGTTAAATTACACATAAAACCCGGTACTGTTCATGCTCTTATGGGCGAAAATGGTGCTGGAAAATCTACTCTTATGAAAATTTTGTTTGGTATTTATAAAAAGGATTCAGGTGTTATAAAATTAGGTGGAAAAGAAATAAATTTGTCTAGCCCAAAGGAAGCTATAGATGCTGGTATTTCAATGATACATCAAGAACTTCAACCCATACTTATGATGAGTATTGGGGAAAATATATTTTTGGGGGATTATCCATTAAATAAATTTGGTCTAGTTGATCATAAAAAGATGTATGATGAAACTAAAAAACTTTTAGAAGAAGTAGGTCTAAAAAAAGACCCTAAAACTTTATTAGATGATTTAACGGTTTCACAAATGCAATCTGTTGAAATAGCAAAAGCAATATCTAAAAATGCAAAAATTGTTATAATGGATGAACCTACCTCTTCTCTTACTGAATCAGAAGTTAAAAAACTGTTTGAAATAATAAATAGATTGAGAGATAAGGGGATTTCAATAGTATATATATCACATAAAATGGAAGAAATTTTAAAAATATCTGATGACATTACCATAATGAGAGATGGACAGTATGTTGGCACTTGGAAATCTAAAGATATGACGACTGCTGATATTATAAAAAATATGGTTGGTAGAGAACTCAAAAGTTTATTTCCTAAAAAAACTAATGTCGTTAAAGATGAAGTTGTGCTTAAAGTAAATAACTTTTCTTCTGACAATAAATTTTCATTTAAAGACTGTTCTTTTGAACTCAAAAAAGGTGAAGTTCTTGGTGTAGGCGGACTTGTAGGTGCTCAAAGAACAGAACTTATGGAGGCTATATATGGCATAAAACCTCATTTAGATGCTGAAATTTATTTGAATAATGAAAAAGTTAAAATCGCAAAACCACAAGACGCAATTAATAAGGGTATAGCTCTACTTACAGAAGATAGAAGAGCTACAGGTATATTTGGCGTTTTGAGTGTTAAAGACAATGCGTCTATAGCATCTATTTCTCAATATGTAAAAAGATTTATAATTGACGATAAAAAAGTTGATGAAGTTGTAAATAATAGCATAGATAGACTTAGTATAAAAACGCCTAGCCTTAAAACTCGTATAGAGTCTTTATCTGGCGGGAATCAGCAAAAAGTAATTTTATCTAGGTGGTTAGCAAACGACCCTGATATACTTATTTTAGATGAGCCCACAAGGGGTATTGATGTAGGTGCGAAGTATGAAATATATCAAATTATAAATGAACTTGCGTCAGAAGGTAAGAGTATAATTATGATAACATCAGAAATGCCTGAACTTTTAGGTGTTTCAGACAGAATTATGGTCATGTGTCAAGGTAGAGTTTCCGGATTTTTAAACGCACACGAAAATCCTTCTCAAGAAGATGTTATGACTTTAGCGACGAAGTATATGTGAGGTGTTTATGAAAAGTAAAAGATTTGATTGGAAGTTATTTTTAACTAATAATGGTTTGATTATAGTAGTATTAGTTATGATTATTTTTACAGGGATTACGAAAGATAATTTTATATCATTAAGCAATACTACAAATATTATGGCAAATACTGCAGTAAGATTTATAATAGCATTAGGTGCATCGGGAACTTTGATTATAAAAGGTCCCGACCTTTCAGCGGGTAGAATAGCGGGACTTTCAGCTATTATAACGGGAACACTTGTTCAAAAAGCTGATTATGCTGCAAAATTTTTCCCTAATTTACCAGATATGCCTATTATAGTTCCGCTACTTATAATACTAGCTGTAGGTGCAGTTTTTGGACTTATAAACGGTCTTATAGTTGCTTATTTAAAAGTTCCGCCATTTCTTGCAACTCTAGGTACGCAAATCGTAATTTATGGACTTAGCATGATTTACTCACAAAATAAGCCTATTGGTGTTTTTAAAGATAGTTTTATACAAATTGGACAAGGTACTATATTAGGTTTTATACCTTATCTTGCTATAATTGCGGGTTTAGTTGGTTTATTTATGTGGGTTCTTTATAATAAGACTAGATATGGAAAATATATGTATGCAATTGGTGGCAATGAAGCTGCTGCTGAAGTTTCAAGTGTAAATGTTAATTTGGCTAAAATTAAAATATTTACATTAGCAGGTACTTTATATGCGTTAGCGGGTTATTTGTTGTCAGCTAAAACAGGGTCTGTTGGACCAGGCGCAGGACAAGGATATGAACTTGAGGCCATTGCTGCTGCTACAATTGGTGGCGTTTCTACTACGGGTGGTCAGGGAACAGTTCCGGGAATTTTACTTGGTGTATTTATCTTTGAACTTTTAAAAGTTTCCCTTGCATTTTTAGGCGTATCTCCCGATATGACTAATGTAATACAAGGTATTGTAATTATAGTTGCTGTAGCTCTTGATATAAGAAAGACAGCTGTTAGGAAGTAAATTTATATATGGATAATGTAGTAAAAAAATCTTTTGCAATTTTTCAAAAAAGTGATGAAGAAAAGTACCTTGAAAAAATGTATAAATCGGGTTTTTCGTTAAATAAATTTAATGGAAGTGAATATTATTTTGATAAATCCAATAAAAAAAATGTAGATGTACTAATTGAGTTTTATAAAAATGAACAAGAAATTAAGGGTTTAGATTTTTATGAAAAGCAAGGTTATAAGTTTATATGTGAATATAAGGGTAGTAAAGGTACTTTTTATTACTACATATTAGATTTAGAGAATAAATCTTTAGATAATATAATTTATAGAAAAGATGATTTTTTAGAAATTATTGAAAAAATAAAGAAAAGAATTGAAGTGTTTTGGCTTATAATTATAAGTTCGATAATGCTTTTTAGTGCGTATATGTCTTTATATTATAAAATAAAGGAGTTTTATGTACTTAATTTAGTTTCATTGGTTGGCTTTTCTTATATTTTATATATGCTTTTTGATGTAAATAGAAAATACAAGATTGAACTACGTAAATTAAATCTTAAAAAGGAGTAAATATGGCAGAGCTTAGATACAATCCCTTGCTTGACGACTGGACTATGATTAGTGCTAATAGGTCAAAAAGACCTGATTTGAAAAAAGATTTTTGTGCTTTTTGTGTAGGTATGGGGAAAATCAAGGAAGATTATTCTGTGTATAAATATGACAATGATTTTCCGATTTTATCTTTAAATCCACCTAAAGAAGATTTACCTAAAGGGGATTTTTATAAAACTTTGCCTTCTTATGGGAAATGTGATGTTATTTTATACTCTTCCAATCACTCTGCATCACTTCACGAACTTGGCGAAGACCATATTGTTAAATTAGTGAAACTTTGGGAGGAAAGATACATTGAACTTTCAAAAGATGAAAAAATAAAGTATGTATTTCCATTTGAAAATAGAGGCGAAGAAGTAGGTGTTACTATGCATCACCCGCATGGTCAAATATATGCTTATAGTCAAATGCCACTTCGTGTAAGAACGGAGATGGATAATGCAAAAAAACATTATGAAAAAACGGGCGAAAATTTATACAAGAAAATTAGAGATGAAGAAATAAAAGAAGAAGATAGAATAGTTATAGAAAATGACAGTTTTATAGGATTTATACCTTTCTTTTGCGAATATCCATTTGGCGTTTATATAATGCCGAAAACAGATATTTATAGTTTCAAAGATTTTGATGAAAAGACTAGAAGAGATTTAGCTAAAATTTTAAAACACATGCAGAGTGCTTTTGATGTTTTGTATCAAAAAAGTTTTCCTTATATGATGTGTATTTATAATGAACCTATAAATAGTGAAGAGTACAAAGATAGCAAAAAGTACAGTTTATTTCATATAAAATTTTTCCCTCCTTTAAGAGCGAAAAACTCTATAAAGTGGAATGCGTCTAGCGAAACCGGTATGTGGGTAGCTGGAAATCCTAGAAAAGTTGAGGAAACAGCTATTGAACTTAAACAGGCTGTCGAAATAACAAAGTATTTAAGCGTCAAAGAAGTAAATTGTATGAAATCAGAGTACGAAAAAAAATATGGTGATTTAAGTAATGCTAAATTTTATTTTTCTCCTAGTAGAATTAATTTGATAGGGGAACATATAGATTACAATGGGGGCGAAGTTTTGCCTTGCGCTATAAGTATAGGTACATTTGCGTTAGTATCTAAAAATGAAGATAATATTTTAGATATTAAATCTTTAAACAGAAATAAATATGAAAAAGTAAAACTTGAAAACAATATTTATGATGAAAACCTTGATTGGTTAAACTACCCTATAGGTATGATTAAATATATTGGTGAAAGTGGTTATAAAGTAGGCGGAATAAAAGGTATAATATATGGAAATATACCTAATGGAGCCGGCTTATCTTCATCAGCGTCGCTTGAAATTTTAATAGGGCAAATCATAAATGAAGACTACAATTGCGGAAGTATAGATAAACTTGACTTAATTAAGTTGGGTAAAAAAACTGAAAATGAATATTTTTCTTTAATGACAGGCATAATGGATCAGTTTGCAATAGGTATGGGTAGACGAAATAATGCTATTTTAATAAATACTACTACTTTGGATTACGAATATGTACCTATTAACTTTAAAGAGTATAAAATTGTTATAATGAACACTAATAAGAGAAGAGAGTTAAAAGATTCAAAGTACAATGAAAGAAAACTTGAATGCGAAAAGGCTTTATCTATTGTAAACAATTATAAAAAATGTGATACTCTTTGTCAGCTTGATATTGATGATTTAAGCGCTCTTAAAGATAAGATTGAAGATGAAAACGTTAGAAATAGATTTATTCACGTTGTAAGTGAGAATATTAGAGTTAAAAAAGCTATAAAAGAGTTAAAATCGGGTAATATACTCTCATTTGCAGAATTTTTAAATCAATCTCACGATTCTTTAAAACGCTATTATGACGTAACGGGTAGTTATTTGGACTCTATTTGTGATGCTGCAATTGATGCAGGGGCAATAGGTGCTAGAATGACGGGGGCAGGTTTTGGCGGTTGTGCAATAGCTTTGGTTAAAGAAAGTGATATAGATGAGTTTAAATTATTAGTTTCAAAAAAATATAAGGAAGTTACAGGTATTGATTGTGAGTTCTTTATTAGCGATATTGAAGACGGACCTAGAAAAATATAAAAAAATGCCAGATTAATCTGGCATTTTTAATTTAGTTAAATTTAAAAATAGTATAGAATACTTTTTCTTCGTTTTTTTTCAAAATTGGTTTTGTAAAATTTTCTTGATTAATAGAATTTGGGAAAAACTGTGTTTCAAGACAAATTCCGCTGTTTTTTTCATAGGTAGTTTCATCTTTGCCTAAAATTTTATTTTTTATAAATTCCCCTGTGTAAACTTGTAGTCCCAAAGATGATGTATATAATTCTATGGATATATTTGTATTAATACCTTTTAAAATTGCAGCAGGTTTAGATTTTATATACTCTTTTATATCGCTAAAAATACTATCATTATTAATTATAAAATTAGTATCTAAATTAGAATTTATAGTTTTGGAAGTTGTATAGTCGTATTCATTGTGGACTTTAACGATTTCGCCTGTTGGTATTAATTCTTTATCAGTTTTTGTGTAATAGTTTGCATTTAGTTTTAGATTGTGAGTATTTAACACAAAGCCACAAGAATGACCATTTAAGTTAAAATAAGTGTGATTTGTTGGGTTAAATATAGTGTCGTTATCTGATGTAGCTTTATATTTTATTATAAGTTCATTGTTTTCTGTTAGAGTAAAAACAACTTCACATTTTAAATTTGAAGGAAAATCATTTTCAAGATGTTTTGAGTAGAGTTTTAAGCATAGTATATTTTTTTTAAAACTACTTTCGTTTTCATCTAGCATCCAAAGTTTTCTGCTAAACCCTTTTTCTCCACTATGTAGATTGTGGTTATTATCGTTTTTTTCAAGGTTGTATGTTTTTCCGTTTAGTTCAAACTTTGCATTTTGAATTCTATTTGAGTTAGGTCCAATAGTAGAACCAAAATAATTATTTTTATCATTTTCATATTTTTCTATACTATCATATCCTAAAACTATATCTTTTAAATTGTCGTTTTTATCTTTAATCAATATACTTTGTATGCTTGCGCCGAAATCAGTTATACATATTGAAATGTCTGAGTTTTGTAATTTATAAAGTGTAGCAGTTTTTTTGTTTTGTAATTCTCCAAATTTAGAAACATTAATGGCCATATTTTTTCCTTTTTATTGTTGTTTGTGTAAAAATGCCGCCCCTATTAATCCTGCATCATTTCCAAGAGTTGCAGTTTTAATTATTGTTTTAAACATAGTTTCTCCGCCGTATGTATAGGGTTTGATTTTTTCTATAAGCGGTTTTATTAGGTAGTCTTTTTGACCAGATATCCCGCCACCTATTGAGATTACTTCGGGTTGGAAAATGTTTATTATATTTGCTAGTCCTATTGCAAGATTTTCTATGTATTCATCTATTAAATTTTTAGATAAAACATCATTTTCTTTTGCTAGTTCAAATATCATTTTTGCATCGATGTTTTTTATATTTCCGTTTGATTTTATGTATAAAGATGAGTTTGTGTTTTTTGTAGCTATTTTTTGTGCATCTCTTATTAAAGCCGTCGCAGATGCGTATCTTTCAAAACAACCATTTCTACCGCAAGTACATTTGTGGCCGTCTTTAACTATAACCATATGTCCTATTTCAGCCCCTGCGTTAAATGAGCCTGTAAATATTTTTCCGTCTATTATTATACCTGAACCAATTCCCGTGCCTAATGTTATAGCTATAAAGTTTTTATAATTAGTTTTTTCTCCAAACTTATATTCGCCATAAGCTGCAATGTTTGCATCATTTTCTATGTATATAGGTAGGTTTAAGTGTTTTTGGAATTCGTTTTTGAGATTTATATTTTTAAAATTTAGGTTATTTATATATAAGACTATCCCGTTTTTATAATCACCTGCGCCCGGGATACCAATTCCTACAGAATTTATTTTATCTAAAGAGATATTTGATTTAGATATTAAGTTTTTACTTAAATCTGCCATATCCTTTATTATTTCTTTAGGTGTTCTTTCTTTAAATGTTGAAATGCTATCTTTTTTTATTATTTTTCCATTATTATCAACTATGGCACACGCAATATTTGTACCACCTAAATCTATACCTATATTATACAATTATTTATCCTCCGATTATTAATGTTTTAATATTATAACACTAATAAAAGAGAAAAGCTATATATTATGTAATAAAAATTCAATTTAAATCCAATAATGTATTGATTTTCGGGGGGGGGGAGTGGTATAATAAAAAAAATGTTTAGTTAAAATTATTAAGAAAGGAATTTTTAAATGATAGTAAAAAGATATAAAACTATAGCGCTTACGTTTATAGTGATTATGGCAATTTTAGGTAATTGTAGTGCATTTGCCAATGTAAAAAATAAAGAATTGACATTGGAAATGTTTGATGATGCGAAATATTTTAAAATTATAGAAAAATCTTCAGTGTATAAATCTCCTTTAAAAGAATTTATAATTGGTGGTAAGAGTTATTATAAAATTCATAAAGATGATATAACTTTAGGTAAACCTTTTGAAAATATAATTGTAAAAAAATATTCGGCTAATTTGTATGGTAAAGAAATGGAGTTTAAAGTTAGTATTGACATAACTCCGTATAAGTTATACTTTAATCCAAAAGACGGATATTATACTTTTTATTCAAATTCAGCACTTCCAGATACTATAGATACTTGGAGTCCTGGAGATAACCCATGGCCATACCCTGGACCAGGACAAACAGCAGCTATATATAATTTTAAATTTGAACTACTTCAAGGTGAGGCTAAAGATTTAGACTACATAGGTTTTTTGATTAAAGATATTGATACTTATTATTCAGGAGCAACTTATTTAGGTCAAAATTTTGAGGGAGAAGGAGTAAGAATTGACCCGAAATTATTTGCGGAAGTTTATTATTCACCAAATCATCTTTACAATATTGATGAAACTAATGGTTTATACCAAATTAATAGATATATAGCTACTAATCAGTATATAGATGAAGGCGATGGTCCTAAACAATTTAGAACAGGCTCTCTATATGTCCAATTTACCACAGACAGGAGATAAAATAGGAAATATAGAGATTTTAAGTAATAGAATGTACACTTTTGCATTTATAACAGCTAGAGGCGATATCAAAAACACTAAATGGGTACTAGATACTGAAAATGGAATAGAATTAAAGAAAAATGTTGTAGCGCTTGATTGGAAAAACCCTGCAAGTGATAATGAACAAACTCTTATAGCAGGGGAAACTTTTGCAGATTATTATTTGAAAGATACAAAAGATTTAAGCAAAGTTCTTAATTCAGATGGTAGAGCTGAAAATAAAACTAAAATATATATTTAT
>PDWI01002376.1_pt1 | contig 28362 bp, 19 predicted proteins | sample 1430891 | NCBI WGS metagenome assembly PDWI01 (sample SAMN01162508, study PRJNA174530) | Oral metagenome, whole genome shotgun sequencing project. | biome: Marine environment; feature: Marine mammal; material: Swab sample of the gingival sulcus; isolation source: swab sample of gingival sulcus... | reverse complement strand
CATGGCGATCGCCAACCGGATCTACAAGGGCCGCGGCGCCCGCCATCTGCCGAGCCAGGCGCTGATCGACAGCGACCTCGGCAAGCTGATCCTGCAAAATTTCGACGATGTGACCGCCAACAGCTTCGGCCACCTTCTGGAGCAGAGCGCCCCGCTGCGCGCCCGTGTCGAGGCCGGGGGCGGGCAGGTCCGCTATACCGCTTACGGTTACCACGGCACCCGGGTGCTGATCGGCGACGCCTACCGCTGGCAGACCTATACCAGCTACACGCAGGGCTATGCCAAGATGCAGCTCGAGCGCCACGCCGAGGCGGCCTGGGCGGAGGGTGTGAAGGCGACGGTGTTCAACTGTCCCGAGATCCGCACCAATTCCTCCGACGTTTTCGCCGGGATCGAACTGTCGCTGCTGCCGCTGTTGCAGGCGCTGCGCAAGGAAGCCAGCGGTGCGGGTGAAAACGCAGGCGTCGAGGCGCTGTGGCAGCGTTGCGAGGCCCTGCTGAAAGAGGGGGTCACCCTCGACAGCGTGCTCGCCACGGTGCAGGCCTATCTCTCCGACCCGCTGATGCAGCGCTATTTCGACTTCGAGAACTGGCCAATGCAGAACGGGCCGGAACAGGTCGAAAAGACCGTCGGCACCTCGCAGGAGATCGTCGCGCTGCACCGGGACCGCAAGGCGCTGATCAGCGATGTGCTGAGCGCGCATGTGCTCGACGCCACCGGCCAGCTGATCTTCGGCGCCGCCAGCGCTCCCGAAGGCCCGGTGCTGTGGCTCGATCACGATGTGCTGGCGCGGCAGATGATCGCCAGCGGGGCGTTCGACGCCGGCTGAAGCGACCGGAAGCAGCCGGAAGCAGGCGGGGGCGTCTGGTCGGGGTGGGTCGGGGCCGGTTCGGGCCGGTCTGAAGCCGCCCGAACGGGGCGGTGAAGCCGGTCCCGGCAGCGGGCGAACCGGACCGCTCTACACCTTTGGCGTGTACCCCCGGGCGCGCGCATTTCACGTTCATTGACAGTCACGCCGCGTGCTCCGGTGGTTTGTCTGCGCCTGTCGAAATGCGCGCGCCGGGCGCCGATTTGCGCAGGCAAGTTGTCGAAACCGGGCCAGAATCGGACGGCAGGAACCGGCCTCGCAAAAGGTGGGAAAAAGGCAAGAAAACACAAGAAAACAAGGCCGATGACCGCCCTTGAACACGGCGACCCGGGGCGCCTTTCGGAGGCTGTGGCTGCAAAAACACTCCGTTTCCACACGCCACCGCATATTCGTTAACGAAGTCTTGACGCGCACGCGGGCTTGATGCACGATTCGTTCCACGAGCGGTTGTGGATTGGTGTCCGTATCCTCGGTGACATGCGATAACTGGCGTTTCCGTTCCGGGTGGGAGGGGTTTCTTCGGGCGTGTCCCGCGGTGGGCGTCCAGGCAGCTTTGAGAAAGTAGCGATTGGCGAATCCGGCAAGAGACCGGACGCCAACATATTTGGTATAAGGCGGAACAATGTCTTCGACATACAACGTGATCGACGGAAACGCGGACGACAACATTCTCAATGGCACGGAGTCGGACGACGATATCCGTGGCTATGCCGGCGACGATACGCTGAACGGCCTTGGCGGTGACGATATCCTGCGTGGCGGCAAGGGCCGTGACACCCTCGACGGTGGCGCGGGCGACGACGAGCTCTGCGGCGGCAAGGACGACGACGTCCTCATGGGTGGCGAGGGCAACGACGTGCTGGCCGGTCAGGCCGGCAAGGACGAACTCTTCGGCGGCGCGGGCGGTGATGTGCTCAACGGCGGCGGTGACAAGGACCTGCTGGTCGGCGGCGCGGGCAATGACATTCTCTACGGTGGCGCCGCCAACGACATCCTGTTCGGCGACGAGCAGCTGTTCGGCGATGCGCTGGAAGCGGAAGAAGACCCGGATTACGACGGCAGCGCCCCCGGTGACCCGGGCGATCCCGGCGATCCTGGTGACCCCGGCGACCCCGGTGACCCTCCTGTCGACCCGGACATGATGTATGCCGACCTTCTCTTCGGAGGCAAGGGCAACGACAAGATCTATGGCGGCCTTGGCGATGACGTGCTCAATGGCGGCGATGGCAATGACGAACTCTACGGCGGCGTCGGCGACGACCTTCTGGTCGGCGGCAAGGGCCGGGATCTCATTGTCGGCGGTGCCGGCGACGACAACATCGTCGGCGGCGCGGGCCAGGACGGTCTGTTCGGCGGCGCGGGCGACGATGAGATCTTCGGCGGCGATGGCGTCGATTATCTGGTCGGCGGCGATGGCGACGACCTGCTCGGCGGCGGTCTGGGCGGTGATGGCCTTTTCGGCGGCCACGGCGACGACCTGCTCAAGGGCGGCCACGGCGACGATACCCTGGCCGGGTGCAGCGGCAATGACGAGCTCCAGGGCGGCAAGGACAACGACACCCTGGTCGGCGGCAGTGGCGATGACGTGGTCTACGGCGGCAGCGGCGATGACACCCTGATCGGGGGCGTCGGCCGGTTTGGCGAGCAGGATGGCACCAGCTCCCCGACCGACGACGACCGCCTCTATGGTGGCGAAGGCAATGATGAGCTCTTCGGCAACAGCGGCGACGATGTCCTGCGTGGCGGCAATGGCCGCGACAGGATGTGGGGCGGCACCGGCGACGACGATCTGGGCGGTGGCGCCGGCAATGACGTCATGCGCGGCGAATCCGGTGACGACAGTCTCCGCGGTGGCGACGGCAACGACAGCCTGTTCGGCAACCTTGGCGACGACGAGATCAGCGGCGGCCAGGGCAACGACTGGGCGTCGGGCGGCGATGGCGATGACATCGTCCGCGGCAACCGTGGCAACGATACCCTCGCCGGCGGCGCGGGCGACGATGTCGTGCTCGGCGGTTGGGGCAACGATCGCCTGAACTACTTCGTCACCCGCAATGAGGGCGCGGCCGACATCTACGACGGCAACGCCAATTACGACACGCTGTGGCTGTATCTCACCCCCGAAGAATGGGTTCAGGCGCAGGGCGAGATCGCCGATTTCCGTCAGCACATGGCGGATCACTGGAATGCGGTCACGAGTCAGGCCGACGACGGCGTGTTCAACTTCCAGTCCTTCGATCTCGCGGCCAATCGCTTCGAGGATCTGCGCGTCATGGTGAAGATCGGTGACGATTATGTCGAGTTCGACCCGGAAAACGCTCCGTTGTTCGCCATCGAAGACATGGTCGAGCTGAGCGAGGACAATGGCGCCACGGACTTCGCGTCGGTGCTCGCCAATGACCTCGTGCCGGACGGCGCATATTCGGTGGCTCTGGTCGGGCCGGCGCCGGACGGTCTGGTGTTCAATGCCGGGACCGATGGCGCCCCGGACGGCACCTTCTCCTTCGATCCGAACGGTCAGTTCGAAGCGCTTGCCGACGGCGAGACTGCCGAGGTGACCTTCACCTATGAAGTCACCGATACCGACGGCGATACCTCCCAGGCCGATGTCACCATCATCGTGAACGGCCGCAACGACGCGCCGGAAGCGGGCGATGACGCGGTGACCGTCGGGGCCTCCGAGGCCGCGGGCGACGTCGATCTCAACGTGCTGGCGAACGACACCGACGTCGATAACGGCGATCAGGCGGCGCTCACCGCCGTGGCCGACAGCGGCACGCTGGCCAGCGGCGCCACCTGGACCCTCGTCGCCGATGGCAGCTTCGACTTCGACGCCAACGGTGCCTATGACGGTCTTCTGGTCGGTGAGACTGCGGTCGAGACCGTTGAATACACCGTGCAGGACACGGCGGGCGCCACCGACACCGCGACGGTCACCGTGACCGTCCAGGGCGAGCTGGACCTCAGAGCGCTCGGCACGGACGACCGGCTGCGGCTCCGGGACCATGACAGCCAGACGGTGTATTACAACACCGACGATCAGGAAGATGGCTATGTGATCCTCGGTGGTGTGAAGGGGGCCGACGTCGTGGTCGACGGGACCGAGACCCTGTTCGATGTCGTCGGCTGGCGCCTGAACCAGAAGGAATCCGGTGCCACTCACGCGTTTGACGATATCGACGAGTTCATCTACGCGGCGCTGTCCAATGACGGGATCTTCGATCTCGAAGTGACCCTCGGCGGCGAGACCGGCGACAATTACATGATCGTCGGGATCACCGGTGAGCACGAGGTCGACTATCTTGTCCTCGAAGGTGAGCGGGTCGGTGATGCGATCGACTGGTTCCATGCAAACGGCACCATGTATGACCACTTCCTCTGACCTTCGTCTCTGAAGCCGGTTTCTGAACCCGGACAGAGCGAAAACCATAACGAGGCGCCCTTCGGGGCGCCTCTTTTCGTGGGGGACGGCTTGACCTGTCGCGTTGGGCCCGTTGCGTTGGGTCTGTCGCGCACGGGCGGGTTTTCCGGCGGTGCTGTCCTGGGGGCGCTGTCTTGGGGGCTCTGCCCCCAAACCCTCGTGCCCGTCTTGGGGGCTCTGCCCCCAAACCCCCGAGGTATTTCCGGAACAAAGAAGGGGCCGGGCGGTGGGATTGCTGGCCCGGGGCCCTGTACAATCCGTCGCGTCTGGCCTATGCGCAGCCTTTCGCCGCCCCGCGGCCTCTCTCGGAAAGAAGCAGACCCCTTGAAACAAGCCCTCGAAGACGCGATCGCCGCGCGTGGATATACCGCTCTCACCCCGGTTCAGGAGGCGGTTCTGGCCCCCGGCCTCGATGGCCGCGACATGCTGGTCTCGGCTCAGACCGGGTCGGGCAAGACCCTTGGCTTCGGTCTTGCCATCGCGCCGGCGCTGCTCGGAGAGGCCGAGACCTTCGGCCCCGCTGCCGCCCCGCTTGGTCTGGTGATCGCGCCCACCCGCGAGCTGGCGCTTCAGGTGCAGCGCGAGCTGGGCTGGCTCTATGCCGGGGCCGGGGGGCAGGTGATTTCCTGCGTCGGCGGCATGGACATGCGCGACCAGCGCCGTGCGCTCGCCCGCGGCGCGCATATTGTCGTCGCGACGCCCGGACGGCTGCGCGACCACATCATGCGCGGGTCCATCGACCTCGGCGGGGTCCGCGCCGTGGTGCTTGACGAGGCCGACGAGATGCTCGACCTCGGTTTCCGCGAAGACCTCGAATTCATCCTCGGCGAGGTGCCCGAAGACCGTCAGACGCTGCTGTTTTCCGCCACCGTTCCGGCCTCGATCGCGGGGCTGGCGGCGTCCTATCAACGTGATGCCGCGCGGATCGTCACCGCCTCCGGCAGCGCCCAGCATGCGGATATCGACTATCAGGCGATGCTGGTGGCGGAGCGCGATACCGAGAACGCGGTGGTCAATGTGCTGCGGTTCCACGAAGCGCCCAACGCCATCGTCTTTGCCAACACCCGCGCCACGGTCAACCGCCTTACCACGCGGCTGTCGAACCGTGGTTTCGCGGTGGTGGCGCTGTCGGGCGAGCTCAGCCAGACCGAGCGCAGCCACGCCTTGCAGGCGATGCGCGACGGCCGCGCCCGGGTCTGTGTCGCGACCGATGTGGCCGCCCGCGGCATCGACCTGCCGAACCTCGACCTCGTGATCCATGCCGAGCTGCCGTCGAGTTCCGAGACCTTGCTGCACCGCTCGGGGCGCACCGGCCGGGCCGGCCGCAAGGGGGTCTCGGCGCTGATCGTCACCGGCAAGACCCGCAAGAAGGCCGAACGCATCCTGAAATTTGCGAAGCTGAAGGCGGACTGGATCGCCGCCCCCTCGGCGCAGGCAATCCGGGCGCGTGACGAGGCGCGGATGCTGGCCGACCCGGAGTGGCAGCAGCCCATCGGCGAGGCCGAGGCCGCCGGGGTCGAGACCCTGCTCGCGAGCTTCACGCCGGAACAGATCGCCGCCGCTTATCTCAGGGCGTGGCGGATGGCGCGGTCCGCGCCCGAAGATCTGGCCGAAGTGGCGCCCGGGCCCGCGCGCAAGGGGCCGTTCTGCCCGTCGGTCTGGTTCACGGTCGCGGGCGGGCGCAAGGCGGGTGCCGAGCCGCGCCGCTTGCTGCCGGAGCTTTGCAAGGCGGGCGATCTGACCAAAGACGATATCGGCGCCATCCGGGTGCAACATGATGTGAGTTATGTTCAGCTCCGTGACACGGCCGTCGAACGCTTCACCGCGGCGCTGGGGCCGGAGAGGGTGCTGGAGAGCGGCGCGGAGGTGCAGTGGCTTGCCGAAGCGCCCGAACTCGAACGCTCCGGGTTTGCGCGTCGGAAAGGCCGGGGCCCGAAGGGGCAGGGGCGGCCCGGCAAGCCGTGGCATGGCGCGAAACCCGCCAAACCCGGGCACCGCGGCTCCAGACCGGCGCGCGACACCGCCCCGGAGGCAGGGGCCCAACCCTCCGGCAAACCCGCCGGCCGCTCCGGGGCGCTGAAACGCGGCCCCAAAGGCCCTCCGCCGCCGCCCGGAAAGCCCAACAGCAAGAAGAATCGGGCGCGCGCTCTGGCCGCGAAAAAGGCCGCCACCAAGCCAAAAAAGCCGAGATAACGCAACGTCGCGCCCGGGCAGCGGCGGAAAAATCCATAAAATTCGATCCATCCCGGCGCGTGAAAACCGTTTGTTGAGAAACTTCATGGAAACTGCCTGCACAGATTTTCCATGAAGGGCACCAGATGAACAAACTCACCTTGTTTTCCATTGCCCTCGGCCTTGTGGCCGGGGCCGCACACTCCGATACCATCCACATCATCGGCGCGGAGCTTCCGCCGTTGATGATGGGCGATGGCGAAGGCCGCGAAGCCGAGATCATCACCGCCACGCTTGCCCATTGTGGCCATGAGGTGACATGGGAGGTCCAGCCCTTCACCCGCCACTGGGCGAGTTTCGAAAAGGGCAAGGGCGACGCGGTCACCACCATACCCGAGGGGATGCCTTTCTCCGGCACGGCCACCGGGGTCTATCTCCTGACCCAGAACGGCGTGGCCACGCTCGCCTCCCATGCCGGCGTCGCCGCGCTTGACGATCTCGCCGGGCAGTCGGTTGTGGCCTTCCAGGGCGCGGCTGACATGATTGCGCCGCTGGCCGAGGCCCGAGACAGCTTTGGGAGTTACCGCGAGATCACCGACCAGAAGACCCATTCGCAACTTCTGTTCTCCGGTCGGATCGACGCGGTGATCGGTGACGGCATGATCTTCGCCGAATACAACCGACGACTCGCGGAAGACGCCAGCCGGCTCGATTTCGACCCGACCCAACCGGTGGTTTTCAAGGCCACGTTCCAGCCGTCGTCCTTCGTGATGGCCTTCCGTGACGCCGAACGTGCCGCCGAGTTCGACCGCTGCTTCGCCGAGGTCGAGGCCGATGGCACCATCGCGGCGATCAACACCGCCTGGGCCGACCGTTACCGCGACAGTTTGGGCGATCAATACATCAACTACTGATCGTACTGTCACTCCGATCTGGCTGGCCAGGCCTTCGCCCGGCCGGCCGTCACCCGTTTGTCGAGGGGATCAGATGAAACGCCTGAGCCAATCCTTGTCCGTCAGAACCCGCATTCTCGTGCCGATTCTGGGGGCCCTGTTTGTCTTCGTGACCGGTTACACGCTGTTCTGGTCCGACCGCTACACCACCCTTTTGCACCATCATTTCGAAAGCGGGGCTGAGCTTGCCCCCGGTTTTCTCACTGCCCCGGTCGTCGGCGCGGTCTGGGATTTCCAGCCTGACAAGGCACAGGCCGCGCTGGACACGCTTTCGTCCATGGAATTTGTCACCTTTGCCCGGGTATTCGAAAACGAAAGCGTTTTCGCAGAATACCAGGCAACCGAGAAGCGGTCTGCGCGCCATTCCGGTGGCCATTCCCATAGCCATTCCGGAACCCACGCCGAAAACAACTCCGAAAGCCGGATCAAAGCCCGGGAGGCGATGATTGCCCGGCTCGACCTCACGTCCGAGGTCCCGCAACGCATCGAGCAGGGCAGCGACGTGGTGGTTTCCACCCCGCTGATCCATGAAGACGGCGGCCTGCTGGGCCATCTTGTGATCGGTTTCTCCCTGAGCCACTTTGAACACGCGGCGCATGCGGCCTGGAATGAGGCCTTGCTGTTCGGAGGCGGGGTCTTCATCGTTTTCGCGCTGATCGCCGCGGCCATCTCCCGCTCGGTGACCCGACCGCTTGGCAAGGTGATCGGGTTGATCGAGCTGATGCGCGAGGGCACGACCGATTTCGAGGTGGAGGTTGCAACCCGCGGTGACGAGTTCGGCAATCTCGGCAAGGCCGTCGAGGAGTTTCGCGACAACTTCGTCGAGCGCCGACGCCTCGAACGCGAAGAAGCCAAGCGCAAACGCGAGCAGGAAGCTCTGGCCCAACGGCTCGATGACGAAGAACGTGCCCGTGCCGAGGAGGCAGAACAGGAGAAGGCAAGGCAGCGCGCCCATGAGGCCAAGGAAAAGGCCCGTCAGGCCGAGGCCGAAAAGGCACAGGCCGCCGAGCGCGAAGCGCGTGCGGCCGAGCAGAAGACCGTGGTAGCCGCGCTCGCCAAAGGCCTGCGTGCCCTGTCGGACGGTGACCTCACCGCCCGGATCGACACCCGCTTTCCCGAAAGCTACGAGTTGCTCCGGCAGGATTTCAACAATGCCGTCACCGCGCTCCGGGAGGCACTCGGCACGGTGCTCGACAACACGGCCTCGATCCGGGGCGAAAGCGTCGAACTGGTCAGCGCTGCCGAAAACCTGTCGATCCGGACTGAGCGCCAGGCCGCGACGCTTGAGGAAACCGCCGCCGCAATGGATACGCTGACCGGGTCGGTGCACGACACGGCCGCGGGTGCGGGAGACGCCTTCTCGGTCTCCGACCGGGCGCGCGAAAGCGCCGAGGCCGGTGGCAAGGTCGCCGGCGAAGCGGTTGAGGCAATGGCCGAAATCATGAAGTCGTCGGAGGAAATCTCGAAGATCACATCGGTGATCGAGGAACTGTCTTTCCAGACCAATCTCCTTGCGCTCAATGCGGGTGTCGAAGCGGCGCGTGCGGGCGAAAGCGGTAGGGGCTTTGCGGTCGTCGCCTCGGAAGTGCGTGCGCTTGCCCAGCGCTCCGCCGAGGCGGCCAACGAAATCAACGCCCTGATCTCGACCTCCGGCGACCAGGTCCGCAAGGGTTCGGAGCTCGTGCGGCGCACCGGCGCGGCGCTTGGTGAAATCGTAGACCATGTGGGAGGCGTGTCCGAGCGCCTGAAAACCATCTCGGAAAGCGCCACCGACCAGTCGGGCGGGATCGGCGAGATCAACACCGCAATCGGCGCGCTCGACCAGGTGACCCAGCAAAACGCCGCAATGTTCGAGGAATCCAGCGCAGCACTTCTGTCGTTGCGCAGTGGAGTCGACAACCTGGTGGCCGCGGTGTCCCGGTTCCAACTTGGCAGCGACCGCTTGGGCGATGAGCCGCGCGTTGCCTCGGCCGCACCCGCTATCCCGGCGGCCGTTCCGCCCGCTGCGCCAGCCCGCCCCACGGGCGCGCGTGTCGGGCTGGCCTTTGCCGAAAGGGAGGACGACGCCGGTTGGGACGAGTTCTGAGCCAAAGCCTGGCTGCCAGGCTGACACAAAGGATCCCGGCGGGCGCAGTTTGCCCGCCGGGCGCACCTCAGCCAACCCCGACCGGTCCCGCACAGGGACCCCGACCAAAACGGTCGCTCCGTGACCCGCGCGGGCCTATGCGCGGCTTTCGTCCCGGCCGGGCAAGGAGTGACCGGCGCGGACTTCGCGCGACGGAGCTGGCGACGTCTGGGAGCTGGATAGGCTTACCGAAACCGCTGGGAAAACCCCCGAGCTCGGTGCAAGGCGTCGAGCGCTGTGAGCAGGGCGGGGCCGGTATGCGGAAATTCCTGCGCAATCGCGCCCTCTTTCCAGAGGCTGTCCGCAGTACGCCCAAGCCGGGTTGTGGCGGTGCTTTCCGCCGCCAGCACCGAAACGCGCGCATGGCGTCCGAAATCCCGGCCGCGCTCCGCTTGGCCGAGCAGGCAGACGTCATGCGGGCGGGGCCGGGTGACGATGCGTTCCAGACGGGCCCAGGCGATTTCAGCCTCTGCCATGAGCCTCTGGGCAGGGGGCTCGCTCGGACTGGTTTTATCGAGGCTTGCCACATAGGCAAGCACGCCGGCAAGCAGCGGGTTGCCGGCGCCGGCATCGAGCGTGTCATGACTGATTTCGCCGGCGTTGGACGATACCGACCCGTCCGGCGCCTCATGCAGGCAGCGCACCGAGGGCAAGTCGGGCTCGAACAGCCGTTCGATGAGCTGCCAATAGCGCAGCACGACGCTGGGGCGGTCGAAAGCCGCGTGCATGTTGCGCTCGACCATCAGCCCGCTGACCCGGTCGAAATGCGCCTGGCCATGACCTTTGTAGTTCGACCGTGCGAACTGCAGGGTCTCGGTGCCGAGGCCGGGCATGCCTTCGCCAAGCGACATCTGGGTCGAGCCGTGCAGGCCGGTGTCGACCAGCAGCACCCGCGCCGCTGTTCCCGCGGCCGCTTCGAGATGCCGCCGGATCAGGGCGGATTGCGCCGCGATTTCGGCGGCGAGGGCTTCGGCGTCGGGGGCGGCCAGCATGTCGAAGCGCTTCGCGGTATCGAACGGTGCGTCCCATGAGGTGGGCAGATCCGACGCAGAGGTGCCAAGCGCCGCGGCCACGTCGCGGAAGCGGGCGCCGGCAAATTCGCGCCCCAGCTCCTCGGCAATGCCCGCACCTCGTGCGGCAACTGCGGGCCGTGCTGCCACCAGCCGGGAGATATGCAGGTTTTCACGGCGCCCGGGCTGGGGCAGGCGAAGGGCCTTGGCGGTGGCCTCATAGACCGCCCGGATGCCGAGTCCGCCCCGGGCGCAGAACAGCATCGCCACCTCGCCGTCCGCAGCCGCCTGATCGGCGTAGGCCCAGACACGGGTGCAGAATTCGGCGGCAATCGGGCCAAGCACCAGCCGGCCGAAGGCCTCGGGTGTGTCATAGGCGAGGGGCGGGGCCTTGCGGACCCGGGTCCGGCGCCGCCAGCGCCGTCCGGCCTCGGCGGCCATCGCGTCGGCCTTGCGCAACCGCGCCCGCGGGGCCGAACGGGCCAAAGGGCGCACCTTGGGGCGCACCTTCAGCCCAAGACCGCGGGGGATGCTGTCGTCGGCCAGCGCATCGTCGCCGATATGGAGCATGCGCGCGGGCATGGTGCCGAGGTCCTCCGCCACCAGCCCGAACAGCGCGCCTTGCCGCTTGGTGGCGCCCGCGCTGGCGCTGGAATAGACCCGGTCGATCAGGCCGGCCGGGAAAAATGTCCGATCAGCGCCTCGAGCGCGGCGGTGTCCAGCGTGGTGTCGGAGATCGCCACCACCCGCCGTCCGGCCGCGCGTTGACAGGCGAGGAACCGGGCGAGGCGGCGGTTGGGCCGGAGGCTTTCGCGTTCGACCTCCAGCTCGATGGCGATCCGGTCGCCGACAAAAGCCTGCGGCACCCCCACCAGCCGCAACTGGCGCGAGACGATGTCGCGCAGCCGCACCTCGCCGGCACCCTGGATGGCGTTTCCGGCGACCGCCCCGACGTTGAGCGCGCGGAAGGCGAGCCGCTGGACCGTGAGGCGGGTGTCGACGACGATGTCGGCGTCGATCGCATAGCCCTCGTGCGCGAGGCAGGCCGCGAAGCGGCGCTCGCCGTCGACGATGCGTTGCCGCTCCGACACCGGGCGGCGCAGAAGCAGGGTGTCGAACACGTCGGTCGACACGGTGTCGATCTGTTGAACCGCTGCGGCCCCGGCGCGCGGCAATACCCCAGCCAGGGGCTCGGGCTTCAGCTTTGGCTGTGCAATCGTCACCTGTCCTGTCCCCGCATCTGGGCGCATTACCTGGGCATCCCGGGCCTGGGCATCCCGGTGGATGGCGAGCGGCAGGGTAGGCGGGAAAAGCCGCAATGTTTTGGCGGTTCGGCGCAGGATATCGGACAATACCGGGATTTCGGCCGCCGCAAGGACAGCGCGGGGCCGCTGCGGGCCCCGCGTTGCCGGGAGCGGGACGGACCCGGCCGCAACGGCCTTCCCGTCCCAGCGTCAGTGGATAGTGTAGCGCTCGAACCGGTAGACGGGCCCTGCGTCCGGGTCGGTGCGGGTGAGCCGGCCGTCGGCAAATCCGTTGAAGATTTCTTCGAGCAGCGGCCCGTCCGGGACCGCGCCGCCGGGGGTGCAGATGAAGCCGAGGTAATGGGTGCCCTTGGGGTCGGCCTCGGTGACCTTGAGACCATAGGGGGTCGAGGCGTCGGAGCGGAAACGGGTGCCGCCGTCGGGGCGGGGCTCGGTCAGCAGCACCTCGTCACGCGGCAGCGGGGCGACGTTGCCGCCCTCGGTGATGTCGAGGAAGAACGGGTCGCAACCGGCGGCGACATTGGCGGTGATCCGGGCGACGTCGCCCACCATCATCGCGCGCGGTTCGATGCTCAGGGCATAATAGGCGGGCGGGGTCTCGACCGCATCGCCGGTGTCCGGGTCTTCGGCGGGCTCGTTCATGGTGGGTTCGGGGGCGGGTTCGGGGGCTGGCTCGGGGTCGGGTGCATCGCCTTTGCCCGCACCTTTGCCCGCGTCGGTGTTTGCGTCCGAAACGTCATCAGACCCCAGGCCCGTGTCTTCACCGGACACCTCTCCGGGCTCCTCTCCGGTTTCTTCACCCGTCTTCGCGCCTTCGTCTTCGCCGGGCGCCGTATCCGCCTCAGCGCGCGCGCCGCGGGTGCCGTCGGGGAAGATCGGGATCCAGGCGGGTATGCGGTCGAGCCGCATCTTGCCATGCCACGAGGCGGACTGGCCGTCGCCGCCGCGCAGGCTGAGCAGGGTATCCGACGCCTGGCCGTCGGCGCAGGGCCAGTATTGGAAGCTGAACGCATAGGTTCCGGCGGCGCCGAACTGGTCCTCGCCCACCTGCCGCACGCTGCGGCCGCTGAGCACATCGGTCGCTTCCTGGATCAGCGCGGCTACCGCCAGACCGCTGAAATAGCTTGTGAAATCAGGAACTTCTCCGGGTCCGCCAAAGCGACCGCCACGGTCGATGAGGGCTTCCATGTCGGGGGCGGCCTCGAGCAGCTTGCGCGCCGCCGTCTTCAGCCCGCGTTCGAGCGGCACCGCGCCCGCGGCACAGGTGCCGCCGACGAAATCCTCGGGCACGTCGAAGGCCGGGGCGGCGGCGATGGTCTTGCCCGCCGCATCCGAAAGCTTCAGCGACGCCAGCACCCGCCCGCCGCGGTCGAACAGATCGAGCCCGACGATATAGGCCACGTCGCGGAAGGAGTTGTCGACCCGCTCGCGGGCTTCGGCCCCGGTGCCGACCTGGATGAAATGCCGGATCACCCCGCTGGCGCCGTCGCCGTCGATGAAGGTGACACAATCGGGCTTGTTGGCATTGAGCGCCGCGAACACCGTCTCGTAGAACGCCTCGGCGCTGGAATCGGCGATCGGCAGGGTGTCGCTCTCGAGCGGCCAGATGCCGACCTCCGGGGCCTGACCGAGATGACAGGCGGCATAGACGCGCAGTTCCTGCGACAGCAACCGGGCGGCATCATCGACCGCCGGATAGGTGTTCTGGGCCATCGCGGGCGCGGCGGTGAGGGCGATTGCGAGCCCGGCGATCAGTTTGAAAAGATGCGGCATGGTCTGACCTGTGATGTTATTCGGTGCCCGGGAGTTTGGTGGCCGAGATGTTCTGTCCGTTGCTTTCGAGCCAGACCTCGGCGCCGGTCTGGTCGAACATCACCCGGAGGTTCTGTTCCAGCCGCGCGGCGCCGGTGCAGGTCTCGTACCAGTATTCGCTGTGCGACAGGTCGGTGGCGAGCGGACGGTGGTGGGCGTAGCCCTGGAAAGCGGCAAGGAAGCCGTCGATCCGCGCCATTTCCTCGGTGGTGAAGCCGTTGAAGGTGAGGGTGTAGGCGTTGGGGGCGCCGTCACAGGCGCTGTCCGGCGCCGCGGGGCCGGGGCCGCCGGTCATCCGGGTAAGCTGGGCGGCCAGTTCCGCGCCCACATCCGCGGCGATTTGCGCGGCGTGGTCGCCGACAAAGCCGAGCAGGCAGTCGCGGTGGCAGCGCAGCGGCAGGGGCGGCAGCTCGCCCGGCCGGTAGCTCACCTCGTAGGTGCCGAGCGCCCGCCCGGTGTTGATGTTGAGCGAATGCCCGGTGATCCGCAGCCGCAGGTCTTCGAGCCCCTCATAGGGGCTTTTCTCGATCGAGGCGACGATCTCGAAGCTGGTGACGGCGTCGATCGGGGCGCGCTCGACCGTCCGGGCGAGGCTGATGAGCTCGGCATCGCTGCGCCGGACCCGGTCGATCTGGTAGATCTCCATGGTCACCGCGGTTTCGTCATAGACCGCGAAGCCGCGTGCCTGAACCTCGGCGGAGATCGCCTGCAACACCCGGTCGAACACCGGGGTGTTGCGCCGGATCGCGTCGAGGCTTGCGTCCTCGCCCATGATCAGCAGGTTGAGCGGCTCGGCGGCCGCGCCGGGAAGCGTCGCGGCGGCTCCGGCAAGGGTGAGGCAGGCGGTCAGGGCCGCTTTCAGCAATCGCAACATCTGGGCTCCCCGTTTGTCGGTGGCTGCGGGTCAAGTGGAAAGGGCAGGGCGCTTTGGCGCGGCGTCATCGCATCGGTCGGGACTCATGGCAGGGCTGTCGGGTCCGTCAGGGCTGTCGGGGCAGAGGGCGCGTGCGGCAGTGTCTGCGGTATCTCCGACGGGACGGCCATGCCAATGCGGCCCGACGCGTGCGACCCGGCGAGGCGGGCGAAGGCTTCGGCGTCGCCCGGCACGGTCGGGCCGGAGCGCCCGAACAGGCGGCCCCGGGTCACGAATTGGAGGCCCAGGCGACGGTCACCCGGCGATTGCCCGCGGCGCGCGGGTCAAGCGGATATTTCAGCACCTTGAAGCCCATGCCCACGGGCAGGAACTGGCTGCGCGGGATCCCGGTGATGGCGCTGACATGGTTGGCCACGGTCTGTGCCCGGCGCTCGGAGAGCGTCTGGTTGTAGTCATATCCGCCGACACCGTCAGTATGGCCGACGATCATGATGAACTGGCCGCGCACCGCCGGGTCGGAGAGCGTCACCGCCAGCGGCGCCAGCTGGGCGATCGCCTGCGGGGTGAGCTGAAAACTGTCATAGGCGAACTGGATCTCGATATCGATCTGCGGCAGCGCCGGGGGGGTCACCGGGGTCGGCGAGGTGCGGACGGCCTCGCGTTCCACCGCCGCCGCTTCGGTGACGATCCGCGCGACTTCGGTGGTCTGGTCGAACTTGCCGAAATTGACCACGCATTCCAGCGAGATCGTGCCGTCATCGGGACAGGCCGAGATCTGCGGCCGGGCGGGGGCGGGGGCCGGTGTGGCCGGTGCGGCCGGTGCGGCGCTGCCACCGATGTTGAAACTCGGCAATTGCTCGACCACCTGTGCCTCGGCCGCGGTGGCCAACATCATGCCCGCAAGGGCAAAAAGGACTTTTCTGCGCATCCCCAATCTCCTTCTCCTGTGTCGATGATACGCGACTTCGCGCCACCCGGGAATGATCTATCCCAATCCGTTCCCGGCGGCGGCCGCGCCGCGCTCATACCGGTCAAGTGGAAAGCCCTGAGCGCGCAATGCAGACGCGCCCGGAGCGTTCGGCCGCGATGATCGGGGAGAAAGATGACAATACTGTGGCCGGCGGTGGGATTGTTGCCGGATCGCGGGGCAATTTGGCGGCATCCCGGTGCGGCATCCCGGAGGTGTCCGAGGCGCAGAGGCGTTGGGGGGGCGGGGGAAGCGCAGGGCCGGACCCGGTGGACCCATGGCGGGGCAGGCCGCGTGTTCGCCCTCGCAGCCTTCGGTCCGCCGCCCCGCCCAACGCCCCCGCCCAACGCCTGTGCATGGTCGTCCGCCCGATGCCCCCGCTTGACAAGTGCGGAGCCAGCGTTTCCTCTGCAATAACCCGCCGACACGCGCCGAAAAGCCATCCGGCCCCGCGCGCCCGGTTCACGCAACCCGAAAGGCCCCCCATGTTCCGCCTTGCCGCCCTGCTGTTTACCCTCCTCCTCGCCGCCCCCGCGAATGCCGGTCAATGGACCGTGCTCGGGGGCGAAGAAAACGACGAGCGCTGCAATTTCCGCTTTTCCGGGCCGATCAACCCGGGCGATCTCACCGCGATCCGGGCGCATCCGTCGTGGAACGAGGCTTTCCGCAAGCGCGTCTGCCTCGACAGTCCGGGCGGGTCGCTCAAGGAGGTCTATGATTTCGTCATCACCGACGGGGAGCCGCAATCGGATTTCTCCACCCTGATCGAGACCGGGGCGCGCTGCGAGAGCGCCTGTGCGATCCTGTTCATGTTCGGCCAGTCCTGGGGCGCGAACAGCCCCTTTCCCGACCGGATGCTTCAACCCGGCGCGCGGCTCGGCTTCCACTCGCCCTTCCTTGAAGGGGCCATCGCCGAGGACCAGCGGGAAAACGCCTTCCGGGTGGCGCTCGACGTCGCCCTGCTGCTGATGAACCGGGCCTACAAGGCGGTCACCGCCGACGGGCCGCCGCTGCCGGAAGAGCTGGTGTCTCTGGTGCTGTCTACCCCGGGCGATGAGATGCATTACGTCGACCGGGTGGGCGAGGTGGACCTTCTGCGCATCGACCGGCCTTACAACCCGGACATCGGGCTGCGGATCGGGGCCAGCCGGGAGGCGCTGCTGCCATTGGTGGAGCGGATCTGCGTGTCGAGCTATGCGCTGACCTTCCCCAACTGGCTGGTGAAGGACGGGTATGATTTCGACGACCTCGTGGCCTGGGTCAACGACACGCTGGCCCAGGGAGGGTTCGAGACGCATAATCTGGTGGAGCTTCCCGGGTCGGATTGGCAGGGTTCGGGGATTGTCGGCATTCTTTCGGGGCCTTTCTACCAGCCCGGCTGGTACAGCGCCGGGGCCGCGCTTTATTGCCGGGTGGAATTGCGGGATGTGGAGAAGGGCCCGGGATATTATGGCATTTCGAACCATTTCAACGTGAGTTTCGGTCCCATGTTCGACCTCGATCAGGAGCCGCTGCCGGAGGAGAACCAGCTGTTCAAGGTCATCCCCGCCGGGCTGATCCCGATCGACCAGCGCTGGTGAGCCCTGCCGGGCGTGCTGAGAAACCGGGCGGCCTGAAGGGCGGCCGTGCGGTGCCCGTGCCGGAGGGGGTGTCCAATAGCCCGGAATTCCGGACTATTGGATATTCCGTCGCGTTTGACGAAATAGCTGACACAGGAGCATCACCCGGGGCTTGCCTGCGCAAATCGGCCGCGGTTTCGCGCGATGCGCTGTAGGGCGCTGTTTTCCAAAAGCTTTCATGGTAAACGAAGTGTTGCGTCTCGCGCTTTGGATGGTGCGGGGCTGTCGCGTCTCCGGGTTTGCCTGCCGTGTCAGGGATGGTGTCTCGCAAGGAGAGCGGGCGCAATCATTGACAATCCTCGGCCACGCGCCGGCCCATTGGTTTTGCCTGTCTGACGATGCGCACCCGGGCCCCGCGTCGCGCCATGTTCGAGAGCGCCCGAACCCGAAATCCCACGCGAAGGCAGGTTCGCGTGGCCGGATCCGGGCCAGACCGGTCTGGCGCTGGCCTGGCACTGGCCTGCCATCGGGGCCGGCAGCCGGGGATCAGCCGCCGCCGATGATCGCGTTGATCGATTCCGTGGCGCCGTTCGCGTTTTCGTTTGTGCCACTGCTGGGGACGGCGCTCGGGATGGCGGTGTGGTCTGCGGGCGGGGGGGTGCCGTGGGTGTCGGTCCCGGTGCTTCCCGCAGCTCCGCCGCCGGGGCTGCCAGCCACCGCGCCGCTGTCACTGCCGGGGGCGCCAGCGCTGCCGAAACCGCCGCCGGCGCGGATCACGCCGTCGATCCAGTCGTTGACCACCGCGATGTCGCCATAGACACCGTAAAGCTCCGGTTCGGCACAGCCGCGGCCCCAGCTCACGGTGCCGAACAGCACCGGGCTGCCCCCGGCGGTGATCGCGCCGCCGCCGGAATCGCCCTGGCAGGAATCGCGTCCACCCTCGCCGGGCACACCGAGGCAGATCATGCTTTCGGTGATCTCGCCGGCATAGCTGTTGTCGTCGTTGCAATCCTCGAGGCTCACCACCTCGACGGTGACCTCACGCAGGTAGCGCTGGACTTCGCCGTCATCGCCGATGCCCCAGCCCACCACGGTCGCCATTTCCCCGGGGCCGGGCGAGGTGTCGCCGATCATCGGGATGCCGCCGCTGACCTCTTCGGTGAGGCGCAGGAGGGCGAAATCGTTGTCCATGGTGAAATCGTTGTAGCCGGGATGCACCCAGGTTCCGTCGATCCGGTAGTCGGTGAGCTGGTTGAGGTCGTTGCCATGGGCGCCGACCGCGAACAGGGCTTCGTCGCCCACGATGTGGACCGCACAATGGGCGGCGGTAAGCACCCAGCGCCCGCCGATCAGCGAGCCGCCGCAGAAATGCCGTCCCTCACCGCTCTTGTCTTCGAGCCCGGGCGCGTCTTTCGCGTAGCGCAGCGAGACGGCGTAAGGATATGCGCCCGGCTCGGCAAGTTGTCCGCCGATGATCTCGGGCAGGGCGGTGCGCAGCCGCTCCACATGGGCCGATTGGGCCGTGGCGGCGAGTGGCAGGCCGGTGGCAAGCAGGGCGGTCAGAAAAGCGGTCGTTCGATGGTGCATCCGTGATCTCGTTGGTTCTATGTCAAAAGGGCAATCGGGTGGGACCCGCAGGTGGATTGAGCTTAAGCGGCGCTCAGGGGCGCTGGCAACTGCCTTGCGTGGGCGGCGGTTTGAGCGTGGCCCCTGGCAGAAGAATGGAAGGTGCAAGGGGCAAAATGCGGGCGGTGGGGTGTTGGCGGGGCGGCGCTGTGCCCGTCGCGGCCAATATCGCGGCCGGTTTCCGGGGAGAGGCTGCCCCGCGGTCGCCCACTGCCGCTTTTTTGTCTCTGGGCTTTCCACTTCCGTGGTCGATGTACCGATGGATCCCAAACGAGGAGTGACCCCATGCAACCCAAGCTGCTGAAACTCGGCACCGCGCTCTCCGTTGCCGCCGCGTGTTTCACCGCGACGACGGCCCCCGCGGCCGCTGGCGGCTACGATTACCACGCTGCCCTGATCAATGAATATATCCAGGACAACCACTGGATCCCCACCGGGACCGGCTGGAACGAAGCCTATCATACGGCGAAACAGGCGGGGGACGCCGCCTTCGTCAGCACCCGCGGCCAGGCCACGGTGAGCTATTACAACACCGAGGGCGGGCAGATCTACCATGGGGCTCCGGCCTTCGCCAAGGTGACCACCGTGGTCAACCCGACGCTTGTGACCGCCGGCCCCGGGCAGGTCGTCTATGCCGGCGACCCGGTGCTGGTGCTCGGCAAACAGGCGGTCGAGATCGCCGGCCCGGTGTATTTCGAATTCGGCTCCTCGGCGCTGAGTGACCCGGCGAAGAAGGAGCTCGACCGGATCGGCCATGTGGTTTCGGCGTGGTATTTCACCAATTCCGAGACCGTGATCCTGCTGTCGGGTTTCACCGATGCGACCGGCTCCGCCGCCGCGAACGAGGCGCTGGCGCGTGCCCGCAATGCGGCTGTGCGCGACTATCTGATCGCCGAATTCGGCTTCGACGCGTCGCGCTTCGTGATGCGCGCGCTGGGCGAGGAATATGCCAATGCCTCGGCGACGCCCTATGCCGGAAACCAGCGCCGGGTGACGGTCTCGCTGGTCGGCCTGCCGCAAACCGCCCAGATCGACGGCAATGGGCTGGCGGTGCCGGTGGTGCTGAGCCATGCGGCTTCGGGGATGGCCGCGGAGAAGGGCGGCGAGATGGTCGCGGTGGACGAAACCGGGGCGCCGGTCGTGACGGCTGAAAACACGCTCGCGGCGACCGGAAAACGCTGCGTCGTGCCCACCGGCCCGTTCTCGACCACCCATGTGGAGGGCAAGGTGCTCGCCACGGTGTTCACCGACTTCGACGATTACGGTGGCGGGAAACTGGTGGAAGTCTGCGGCCTCGACTACTGAGCCCGCACCGGCCGTCCGGCGCCCCGTCCTCCCCGGGGCCCGGATGGTGCAGGGGGCGGGAATTCGGAAAGTCCATTAGTCCGGAATTCCGGACTAATGGACACGCTTGGGGGGTATTTTCTTGTTTAATAGCAGTGGCTTGTGTTGTTCTGGTGCCTGGATTTCACTCCGCGTTGATGCGTTTTCACGCCGGACCCGCCGGGCTCCCTGTCCCCGTATTCACCGTTTGAAAAACGCAAAACCGGGTCCGATTTGCGCGACATGGGAGGTTTGCTGTCGCATGTCGAATAGCGCAAAACCGGTTCCCACTTTTGCGCGACATGCTTTAGGCTAACCCGGTGGCAACGGGAGGACGCGATGGCGGGCAGCGAGGACACACTCTTCACCTGGTCGGTGGCGGCGCGGACGGATTTCCGTGCGGTGACCGATGACGGCACATGTTCCGACAGGTTCAGGCTCGCGCTCGCGGCCACCATTGCCCAGGGCTGGGACAACAACCGCGACAAGCCCGCCTGGGCGCTCGCGGCACTGTTGCGGGCTTTGGACAGCAGCGGCGCGGGGCTCGCCACCTGTCTCGATCTCATCTGGCACGCGCCCGCCGAGCTGCTCGCCACCCTCGGCGCCGGCGCGGGCGGCACCAGCGGCATCGGCCGCAACGCCGACGGCACGCTCTATCTCAAGGACCGGCGCGGTAGCTTCCGGCTTTCGGCCTTCCGGCTGCGGCTGCTCCAGAAACTGCTCGAATTCACCGTTTCCTGCGACGACTTCACCCATGGCGCCAGCGTCGTCGCAACCCTCGACCCGCTGTGCAATGGCGCCGGCGAGAGCGAGGTGAGCGAAGCGACCCGCAGCATCGCCCGGCTGCTCTACCGCTACCGCGAGACCCATTTCGACGATGCCCGCGCCAACACCAGTTTCACCGTGATCCGCGCCTATATGAAAGACGCGGGCGACGTGATCGACGACGACACGCCGTTCGCGTTCTGGGTTTCCCCCGGCAACAGCCTGTTCCGCACCTATGCCGCGAGCTTCTTCGGGCTCCGGGATTATGCCGATACGCTGGCGGCGGCGGTGGCCCGGGCGGCGATGGAGCAGGGGTGCGACGCTTCCGACCCGGCGCTTCAGGCGGCATTGTCGGTGGCCCCGGAGGATCCTTTCGCCGAAGAGGCCGATGCGGAGGGCATCGCCGCGGCGCTTTCCGAGGCGCCCGCCGCCCCCGAAAGCGCCGAAGCCGCGCTCAAGGCCATCGCCGAGGGCGAGCTCAGGATCGTGTCGCAAAAGCAGCGCGCCTTCCTTGCACCGGTGATGCAGGCGGGCCGTTTCGGTATCCGGCTGCCCCATGCCACCGCCCGGCTGCTCGCCTTCCACCCGATCCAGTCTGCGCTTTCCAATAGTCTGAGGACAGGCAAGGCCACCCTGCCGGTCGCGGAGCGGGTGCACTGCGCCGAGGCCACGAGCTACGCCGGGCTTGTCGATCACATGCAAAGCCTGGAGACGGCCATGACCGACTGGATGACCATCGCGCTGGCGCTGCGGATCGGCGACGATGCGGCGGACGACCGCCGTGCCGGTCTGCGCGAGGCCGGGGTCCGGTTGCTGAAACAGAAGCGCTCGAAGAGCTTCCAGCGGCCGCCCGAGGAGCTGGCGCGTGCCTTCCGCGAGATCGAGGCCGGGCTGATCGCGGTCAGCACGGCGCTGCGCGAGATGCGGCAGGCGCTTGCGCGGCGCTTCGCCACCGAAACCGACATGACGGCGGCCTTCGAGGCCGACCGTGCCCGTTTTGCCGCGGCTTTCGCCCGGCTCTATCTTGAAACACCCGCTGATGCCACGGAGGCCTGAGCGATGCCGATCGAACTTCCCAAAGACCTTGATGCCGCCACGCTCGAGGCGGCCCGGGCCGCTTTTGCCGAGGCCTGCGCTGCGCGCGACCTCGCCGCGCCCGACGTGCCCGATGCACCCGTTACGCCCGCAACCGGCACCGCCCCCCGGCCGGCCGATCTGATTTCCGGCGAGGCCACGCCCGCCGGGCCGATCCCCATCGGGCTGCTGCGCCTGCGCCGCCACCTCGCCCGCGCCCATGCCCGCGCCATTTCTCCCGCCGCCCGGGCGGCGCATGGCGGCGACGACATCGCCCGCAGCCTCGGCGCCTATCATCTGCGGCTGATCGACGAGGGGGATCTGGTGTTTCTCACCATCACCGCGTCCGACGGCGCGCCGCTGCCGGAGAAGCTCGACGCTTTTGTCGAGGACGAAGCCCGCCATCTCCGGCTCGCGCTCCCCGAAGCGGTGGGAGAAACCGTCATGCTGGGCCTTGATCCGGAATCCGAGTTCGGCAAGGATGTTCTTGACATCCTGGGACGCACGGGCGCGGAAATCCTGCTTTCCTGACCGGTGCGGCCGTTTTCGGGTCCACCGGAGGCGGTCGGGTCTGACCCTTTCCGTGCCCTTGAGCCCGCCCTGGAGCCCATTGCGCGGAAGGCCGGTTGATGGCTGCGAATGACACACAGAGGCCGCAGCCGCCGGCGAAGCCAGAGGGTGCAATGCCGGATGCGGCCGATGTGGGCCCGACCCCCGGTCCATCCTCCGGTCCATTCCCCGACAAAAGCCCCGACACAGGCCCCGGCGTGATCCTGCCCACCACCGCCGGCCCGCTCACCATCAAGCGTCTGAAACGTCGTCGCCGCCTGCCCGGCAGCTATGTGGCGCTCGCCGGAGATTACCGGCCGCTGCGGATTTCGACCGATTACGACCGTTTCGTGAAAGGTCCGCTTCAGGCGGTTCTGGCGGAGCAGATCGCCTTCGAGCTGATCCTCGATGGCGATATCGACTGCGGCCGCTCCTGGGAGCTTCCGGTGCTGATCGCGCATTGGTTGGAGCGGGGGCCGGAACAGGGGCGAGAACGGGGGCCAGAACGGGCGGGCGGCGGTCGGGGCCCGTTGATCTGGGCCACCGGCATGGTCGATGCCGATCTGAGGCCCCAGCCCGCGGATTACGAGATCGCCCGCAAGCTGGCCGCCTCGAAACCCCGGCTCGACGCATGGCGGGCCGAATATGGCAGCATCGTCGCCCTCCTGCCGCCCGCCACCGGGCCGGAGGCGGAGGCCGAGGTCCGCGCGGGCTTCGCCGCCGAGGGCATCGCGGTGCATTTCATCGGTGATTTCGCCGCGCTCGACCGGGTGCTGGCGGAAATCACCGGGCGCGCCCCCTCCGGCCGCATCGAGGCGCCGCAGCCCCACCCGGCGCCGGGCCCCGAGGGGCAGGAAAAGTCGGCCCCCTCCCGCGCGTGGCTGATCGTTGCGGCGGTGCTGCCCTTCGTCGCGATGGGGTCTGCGCTTTCCACTCTGATCCCCGAACCCACGGACGGACCTGCGTTTCAGCTGGGCGGTCTGCATGCAGAGGACAGGACAGAATGCATTGCGAAAATACTGAGTGGCGCGCATTTCGAGAGCCACCCGGCGAAGATCACCGCGGGCGGTTTTGCGCTCGAACCGGGGCAGACCCTCTGCGGGCTGCGGTTCCGCAACCCGGGCGCGGCGCCGATCGAACTGACCCTGGATCCGGGCCTGACCGGGCGGGGCATCGCCGGGTCGGCGGCGCGGATGGTGCTGGCCCCGGGGGGGGCGCGCGATTTCTACTTCGCCCGCCCGCCAAAGATGTTGCAGGCCGCGGCGGATGTGGCGGCACCCGGCGCCCCGGCGCGGCAATGGAGCATCAACCTGCAATGAGGAGGCCGAACATGGCGCGCCGACCGTTCAACCTTTCCGCGCTTTTCGGCGCCTTTACCGGTGCGCTGCTCGCAGTCACGACCGTGGCTTTGGCCGATGGCGCTTTGGCCGATGGCACGGGAGCCGACAGCCTCAACGATCTGATCACCGCCGACGATATCGGCACCGGCCACGCCACGCCGCCCGTTGAGGGTGTCCCGATGCCAGCGGCGCCGCCGATGCCCAGCGCGGCGTTTCCGATCCTGCCCGACGCGCTGGCCGAAGTCGGCCCCGAGCTCGAACGCTGGGTGCCGACCGAAGACCCCAACGGCGCGCTGAGTGTGATCTCGGTGCATCCGCTGCCGGGCGGCAGCTGTCAGGACGTGCTGTTCGACATGTCGCCCACGGTGCGCGTCCGCCATGCCGCCGAGACCGATGGTATCCTGACGCTCGACCTCGCCGGGCTCTGCCTGTTCGGCATCCGCAACGACAGCGACGACCGCGCCATCGCCATCCGCCTCGGCGAGGAGCTGCGCACGGTGGCGATCGGCATCGACAGCCGGCTGCACGCCGGCCTCACCATCAGCCCCGGCCACGAGGTGCTGACCCCGATCCGGCCGATGTCGCTCGATCAGGTGGATTTCGATGTCGAAGTGGTCTGGGACGACCTGATCGACAGCGGTGCCGCCGTGCCGAGCGCCTTTCATGTCATACTGACCACAGATCCGTCTCAGGGGAGCTGACCGATGCCGAAAGCCATGCTCGCGACCACCGCCACCCTCGCCCTTGCCTTCGCCGCCGCGCCTGCCGCGGGGTTCGATTTCCGCCTGCCCGCGAGCGAATACGGCAAGGTCTCGCTTGCCGCGAAACAATCGCTCGGCGCCGCCGATACCGTGGCCGACCAGCAGGCGGTGTTCGAGCCGATGGGGCTGTTGCGCGAAGACGATCCGCTGCGTCTCGGCACCCGCGCGGTCGGGCGGCTCGATCTGCTGGTCGAAGACGGCGGCGAGCAGTTCATGTCGACCTGCACCGCGACCATCGTCAATGGCGGCACCGCGGTGCTGACCGCGAACCACTGCATCCCCGGTCTTGAAGGGCGGGTGGTGGAAGCCTCGCTGCTGCTCGACTATTTCTCCGCCGACAGCACCACCATCCGGCTGAGGGTGGCCCCTGAAGCGCTCGACAACGACCCGGGGCTCGATTTTTCGCTGGCGGCGCTGCTCGACCCGGTGCCCGACGATGTGGCGCCGGTGCCGATTGCCGCCAGCGATGTGAAGCCCGGCGAGCGGCTCAACATCGTGCATCACCCCGGCGGCTACCCGAAGAAGCTCACCCAATACCGCTGTCAGGCGGCCGCGAGCCTCGGTGAAGACACCAATCTGCGCCATGTCTGCGACACGCTCCCGGGCTCCTCCGGGGCGCCGATCTTCAACACCCGCCGCGAGATCGTCGGCATCCACCACACCGGCGGCATGACCGGCGACGACCCGACGAGTTTCAACGCCGGCACCCGGATCCTGCGTGTTCTCGCCACCACCGACCGTCTGCAAGCCGCCGACCTCGCCAGCCGCGCGCCCGCCGCACCGGCTTCCGGCCCGGCGAGCGGTTCCGCCGACCCCACCGGCACTGCAAATGACGTGATTGGCACCGGCAATGCCCCGCCCGTGCCATCTGATAGCCACACGGAGGCCACGGGCGTTTCCGATAGTTCAACAATCACCGGAAATTCCGGCGATTCCAGCGAGGATAGCTTGAATCAGATGATCGGAAACTGATCGCGCGGCGTTTGGCGCAAACCGCTCTGCCCGTTCCACTCTCCACCATGACAACAGCGCCAGCACCCAGCAACAAGGACCAGGACATGAAACACCAACGCCAAAGCATCCCGCCGACCGCCCGCCGCCTGTTCGGCACCGCGCTCGTCGCCGCGGCCTGCGCTGCCGCGCCGCTTCTGGCCCAGCCGGTGCAGGTCGACGAAGCCCAGGTCGGCCAGATCCGCAGCGCGCTCGCGCCGGTCGACAACACCTCCTACATGAACCAGATCATCCAGATGGAAGTCCCCCGGCCGAGTGGCGAATGGTCGCTGGTGACGCTGGACTACAATTATACCATCGACCTCGAGGTGTATTACGCCTTCGACAGCGCGGTGCTCACGCCCGAAGCCAGATCCCTTCTGACCGCGCTCGGCCAGGCGCTGATCTCGCCCGGGATGTCGGAAACGCGTTTCCTGATCGCCGGTCATACCGACGCCACGGGCTCCGACATGTACAACCAGAGCCTCTCGGAACGGCGCGCGGTTTCGGCGCGGCAGTTCCTGATCGAGAATTTTGGCATCCGCCCCGACCGGTTGGTGGCGGTGGGCTTCGGCGAAACCTTCCTCAAGGATCCGTCGCGCCCGAGACACGGCATCAACCGTCGGGTCGAGATCACCAGTTTGGTCGCGATCGAACCGCTCGGCGTGAACTACGAGGCCGGGACCGCGCCGAAGCGGATCATCCCCGAAGGCAGCGCCTATACCCCGCCCGCGCCTGTGACCGCGCCGCCCCCGGTGACCGCGCCGCCCCCGGTGATCGCACCCGCGCCTGTGCCCGCGCCGGCACCTGTGCCCGCACCCGCACCTGTGCCTGCACCCGCGCCCGTGCCTGCACCCGCGCCCGTGCCCGCGCCGCCCCCGGTGCCCGCGCCCGCACCTGTGCCCGCGCCCGCACCTGTGCCCGCACCGGCACCTGTTCCTGCGCCCGCGCCTGTGCCGGCTCCGCAGCCGCAATCCGCGCCGCAACCTGTGCCGGCCCCCAGCGGGCAATCGGCCGCAGATCAGAACGCCGCCATTGGCAACTAGGGAGGACCAGCCCGGTCGTAACACCCACCCGGCGCGAATGCGCCAAAAGCAACCCCGGCGCGACTGCGCCCGCAATACCTGACCCGAAAACCCGTTTCACAGGAGCTTACAATGAAACGCCTTCTTATCGCCGCTCTCGCCACCGCCACCTCGCTGTTCGCAGCCCCTGCCAGTGCCGATCTGCCCGGCGTCAACGTCCTGGTGACGCAGGAAGACTGGGATGGCGACAGCCTGCCGCGCAACAACCGGATCCAGATTGCGGTGCTCAACACCCTGAACCAGACGCTGCATTCCCCGGCCTACCAGAGCCAGCTCAAGAAATACGGCATCTCCGGCATGGACGTCTATGACGAGAGCGCGCTCACGGTCGATTTCTACGGCGCCGACCGGGTCCGCCGCTCCGATGAAGAGCTGATCTCGCTGGCCCGTACCATCAACAATCCCGAAATGGATGTGATCGTACCCTACACCTTCTATGCCCGTGCGGTCACCGATCCCTACACCAATATCGTGAAGCTTCAGATGTCGCTCAACTACCGGGCGATGAGCGTGCGCGACAGCCGCTGGCTGGGCGGCGACAACCTCGACATCGACACTGCCGGCGTGCCGTTCACCGGCTGCGCCGCCGGGCTCAACGGCACCGCCGCCGACCCGCATTGCGTGCGTGAATTCGTGGCCACCAATGGTGAGAAACTGGCCCGCAACGCCGCCAACAAGCTCGCGATCCAGCTTGCCGGCACCCTCGGCCGTACCCTGGGCGGCTCTGCCTCCGCGGGTTCCGCTGGCGACAACAACGCCGCGATCTCCGGCGGCAGCAACGGCACCGTTCAGCTCGATGGCTGCGGCAACATCCCGACGACCTTCAAGATCGAATATATCGGTTTCGAACCGTCGCAGATGAACAACATCGAAGCCCAGATGAACACCTGGAAATGCGCGCTGGACACCGACATGACCGACAGCGATTTCAGCCAGATCACCTTCTCCTACAAGACCCGCGCCGACAAGGCCCGCGTGATGCGCAACATCCGGCTGATGCTTGAGCTCATGGGTCAGGTCGCCGAGCCGCGCACCGAAGGCGCCAACGGTATTGTCGTCGAAGCTTTCGGCATCCGCGAGAACTGATCTCTCCCACAGGCGAGACAGCGGCCGGCCCTCCGGGGCCGGCCGTTTCCATTTGGGGTGAGGGGGGCGAACGGCCTGACCCGCGGGGGGTCACGCGGGGGCTTGCCTTCACGCCGCAGACATGGCCCGATGGGGCGAGGCCCGGGGCCCAATGGGGCGAGGCCCGGAGCCGCGTCAGAGCGGCATCCGACGACCCGGGCGGGGATATATTGCGGAGGAAGACATGAGCGATTTCAACGGGTTGATGCGTGAGGCCAACTTCATCGGCGGCACCTGGACCGGTGCCGATTCCGGGGCCACGATCCCGGTCGCCAACCCTGCCACCGGCGAGATCATCGGCCATGTGCCCGATGCCGGCGAGGCCGAGACCCTGCGCGCCATCGCCGCCGCCAAAGCGGCCTTCGGAGCCTGGGCCCAGACCGACCTGAGCGCCCGGGTGACGCTCCTGCACGCCCTGCACGACGCGCTGCTCGACAACCAGCAGCCGCTCGCCCAACTGCTGACCGCCGAACAGGGCAAACCGCTGTTCGAAGCGCGCGGCGAGATCGCCATCGGCGCGGCCTATGTGCGCTGGTTCGCCGAGGAGATCCGCCGCGCCAAAGGCGAGATTGTGCCTGCCCCGACCCGTGACCGCCGGTTGCTGGTGACCCACCATCCGGTCGGGGTGGTGGGGGCGATCACGCCGTGGAACTTCCCCTCCTCGATGCTCGCCCGCAAGCTCGCCCCGGCGCTGGCCG
>PDWI01002375.1_pt1 | contig 28370 bp, 24 predicted proteins | sample 1430891 | NCBI WGS metagenome assembly PDWI01 (sample SAMN01162508, study PRJNA174530) | Oral metagenome, whole genome shotgun sequencing project. | biome: Marine environment; feature: Marine mammal; material: Swab sample of the gingival sulcus; isolation source: swab sample of gingival sulcus... | reverse complement strand
AATTTTGTGTTAATAGCCGGACTATTGACAGAAAATTTGGGGGAATTGGAGCCATTTTCATGGGATTGCAGCCGATTCATCAATTATCAAACAGGCTCTAATATCCAAATTCACTGAGACACCGCTTATTGGAAACCCAATCCCGGGTCACCTTGACAAACAGTTTAAGCAGCACCTTGCTGCCCAGCATCTGTTCAATATCTTTCCGGGCGCTTGATCCAATACGCTTGAGCATGCGCCCGTTTTTTCCAATAACAATACCCTTCTGGGAATTGCGCACCAGGTGAATACTGGCATGGATTATAACCAGCTTTTTTTCCACCTCAAAGGCATCCACAGTGACAGCAGATGAATAGGGGATCTCCATACCGGTGAGCCTGAACACTTTTTCCCGGACAATTTCGCTGACCATATATTTTTCGGAAACATCGGTGAATGTCTCCTCAGGATAGAGGGCAGATCCCTGGGGCAGTCGCGATTCCACTTCATCAAGAAGGAGCTCCACCTGGATATTTTTTCTGGCAGATACAGGTACAATGGTCTCAAACGCGTACAGATGCCTGAACATTTCCACCTGGGCATACACCGCAGCTTTTTTAACCAGATCAATTTTGTTCAGCGCCAAAATCACAGGCTTGCGCACGGAGTCAAATTGCTTGATAATCATCTTTTCCGACGCATAATTCCGGGATGCCGCATCCACCATAAAAAGAATCAAATCCACATCGTCCATGGCCTGGACCGCCTGGTCCACGATTCGCTGATTAAGCAGGGTTGTGCTTTTGTGAATTCCCGGCGTATCCAGAAACACGATCTGGGAATGGGGGCGATTCACAATGCCAAGGATCCGGTCCCGGGTGGTCTGGGGTTTTTGGGATGTAATTGATATTTTCTGACCCAGGACCTGGTTGAGCAGGGTGGATTTGCCGGCGTTGGGCGCGCCGATAATGCCCACAAACCCCGAACGGGAAATCCTGGACATCTATTCTTCCTCCTGATACCAGTCAATGAGGTTGTGAATTTCATCCCATATGGTCTGGCGGCCCTGGCGGGTTTTCGCCGAAAAAAGAACGATTCCGTTCCGTTCCCGGTTAAATGCTGAACAAGCTGCATCCAACTGTTTTGACTGCTTGGTTTTTGATAATTTATCTGCTTTGGTCAACACCAGAAGACAGGGCATTTGGTTTGTTTCAAGCCAGCGGAGCATATCACGCTCCTCCTTGCCGGGATCCCTGCGGATATCCATGAGCAGAATCAACCCTAACAGATTGTCACGCGTCCCCACATAGGTTTCGACCATGGGCTGCCATTGTGCCCTGATTTTTTTGGACACCTTGGCATATCCATACCCGGGAAGATCAACCAGGGACAGTTCGTCATTCACCAAAAAAAAATTGATCAGCTGGGTGCACCCGGGCCGGGAGCTTGTTTTGACCATATTCTTGCGGTTGATCAAGGTGTTGATCAAAGAGGATTTTCCCACATTGGATCTGCCTGCAAACGCGATCTCCGGAAAATTGTATTCCGGATACTGGGCGGGTTTTACCGCACTTTTTATAAATTCAACGGCGCGGATTTTCATGCATACCTTTTCAAGTAATCTTCCAGGCGGTCCATGCCGATTTTGAGATTGTCAAGGGAGTTGGCATAGGAGAAGCGCAGATACCCTTCACCATTGGCGCCAAAGTCAATGCCCGGGGTCACCCCGATATGCGCCTTCTCCAGGATATCAAAGGCCAGGGCATATGAATCGGTGGAAATGTGTTTGAAATTTACAAACAGATAAAATGCACCGGTGGGTTCCACCAAAATCGAAAGCCCCATCTCTTTGAGACGCTTGATCATAAATTTTCTGCGCTCATTATATGTCTGGCGCATGGCTTGGATCTCTTTATCCGCATTGGTCAATGCAGCAGCGCCTGCCAGCTGGGTAATGGAATTGGCACAGATAAAAAAATTTTGCTGGAGCACCTGAAGGGCCCGGACAAATTTTGGGGGGGCAATCAGGTAACCTAAACGAAGCCCTGTCATGGCAAACAGTTTGGAAAACCCGTTAAGGACAAATGCCTGGTCAGTAAACTCCAAAATGGAGTGGTCTTTCCCTTCATAGGTCAGGCCATGGTATATTTCATCGGAAACTATATACAGCCCATGTTCTTTGGCCACGTCAACAATCTCCTTCATCCGGGCCTGGGGGATGACGGCGCCCGTGGGATTGGACGGGGAATTGATAAAAACAGCCTTGGTTTTTGGTGTAACTTTTTCCCTGATGGCTTCGGGGGTATAGATAAAGCCGTTTTGCTCATGCACGTTGACAAACACAGGTTTCCCCTGGACATACCGGATGAAATTGGCATAACAGGCATAATGAGGATCTGAAACGATGACCTCATCACCGGGATCCAACAATGCGCTGAACAGCAGAAGCATGGCAGGCGATAACACAGACCCGGTTGACACATTCAGGTACATTAAAGTCCGGCTCACCGATCTCCATGTGAATCACGTCAATCTCCTGGTCTTCCATTTTATGGATTTTTTCCAACACATCCATAACAATGAAGGGCTTTATCTGTTCACATCTTCTGGCCACACTCATTTTCAGATCACCTTGTTCAATGTGAATTCAATGATACCTTCGGCCCCTGCTTTCAACAATTGGGGTATCAGTTCTCTGACCACAGAGTTTTCAACCACGGTCTCCACGGAAAACCAGTCGGACTGGTAAAGGGAGGCCACGGTGGGGGCGTTCAGACTTGGCAGAATGTCAACCACAGCAGGCAACTTGGATTCAGGCACATTCATCTTCAGCATCACAAGCTTTTCAGCCACAAGAGCGGCCTGGAGCAGCATGGCAATCTGTTCAATTTTTTCCCGCTTCACCGGATCCTGCCAGGCTGTTTTATTGGCAATGAGCTGCGTGTTGGTTTGCATGATCTCGTGGATCACCTTTAAATTATGCGCCCGGATTGTGCTTTCGGTCTCAGTAATCTCCACAATGGCATCAGCCAGGCCGGACACAATTTTAGCTTCTGTGGCTCCCCAGGAAAATTTCACATTCACATGAATGCCGCGGGATTCAAAAAAGCGTTTTGTAAATTTCACAAGTTCAGTGGAAATGGTTTTGCCTTCCAGATCCTCAAGGGTGTTTATTTCGGAATCACCAGCGACAGCCACAATCCACCGGGCCGGGCAGGCGGAAACCTTTGAATAAACAAGATCAGCCACCACATGGACATCCGATCCATGCTCCGCAACCCAGTCAAGACCGGTCAGGCCGGCATCAATAACGCCGGATTCCACATTGATGGACATCTCCTGGGCCCGGCACAGGGCGCATTCAATGGTGTCATCATTAATATCCGGGAAATAGCTTCTGCCTTCCACGTTTATTTTCCAGCCCGAACGTCTGAACAGATCAATGGTTGCATTCTGCAGGCTTCCTTTGGGAATACCCAGTTTTAACTTCTTATTCATTATTTATATACCTTTTCCGGGTCAAATACCCGCTGTTCAACTATTTTGAATTCATCGCCCTCAACAATTTTATAGAAGCAGCTCTTATACCCTTTGTGACAGGCGGCACCGCCGACCTGGGTCACTTTGAGAAGCACGGTATCATTGTCACAGTCCACCCGGATCTCCCTGACCTTTTGGACGTGTCCTGAGGTTTCTCCCTTTTTCCATAATTTATTTCTCGACCGGCTGTAATATACGGCATTTCCCCAGGCAAGTGTTTCTTCAAAGGCTTCTTGGTTCATGTAGGCCAGCATCAGCACCTCACCTGTATCCGCATCCTGGGCAATGGCGGGGATCAGCCCGCCGGTTTTGTTAAAATCAAGTTCCGGCATGACTCTTTTATCTTCCTTATAATTTTGATTATCTGATAAATTAAAGCCGCGACGTTAACGCGTTTAATCGTTTAAAAACATCTTAATATTTTATCCGGCCGACCATATCAAAACCTAAATATTTAATGGTTTGAACACAAAATGTCAATTTATATATTCAGCGCGCTGCAATTCTTACTTTATTACCAAACAAGCTCTTAATATCACAGCGCCTTTGCAGGCTATGGGAAGTGATGTTTAATTTTCAATAAATGCATTGATTTTTAGTTGATTCTTTGGCATGTTACTATCCGCAGAAACACAAGATGAAACCATTTGAGGTTAAACATAAGATGAACACAAAACGACTGATGCTGGGAAACGAGGCCCTGGCCTATGGGTTGCTGAAAAACAGCTGCCAGATGTGCTGCGCCTATCCCGGCACCCCTTCTTCGGAAATATTATCCGCTGTTGTTTCCCTGAAAAAAGAGATGGATCTGGATATCCACGCCCAATGGGCCGTGAATGAAAAAGTGGCATTTGAAACCGCCTACGCAGGTGCCCAGGCAGGGCTTAGAACGGCGGTTGCCATGAAACAGGTTGGACTGAATGTGGCGGCCGATCCTTTGATGAGTTCCGTATATTTAGGTGTGAAGGGCGGTTTTCTGGTGATCAGCGCCGATGACCCCGGCCCCCATTCATCCCAGACGGAACAGGATTCACGCCTGATGGCGGTCATGGCCAAGCTGCCGGTGCTGGACCCAGACTCCCCGGGTCAGGCTGCCGAACTTGCCGGTATTGGGTTTGAACTGTCCGAAGCCTTTGAGGTGCCGGTGATGTTGCGTCCCACCACCCGGGTGTGCCACTCCCGCCAGAGCATGGACGTGGAAAAAATTGAGATGACCCTGCGTGAGGGCGCTTTTGAAAAAAATCCGGGCAGATGGGCGGCAACGCCCAAATTCCGGCTCCAGCTCCACAAGGAACTGGAGGGCAAGCTGGCTGAAATTGCAGACTATGGGCCCACCCGGCCCCGGCTGGTATCCGGCACAGCCAAAGGGGCCGGCAAGGCCATTGTTGTGGCCGGTGTGGCCGCGGCCAACGCAAAAGACATTATCAAAGAAAGAGACCTGGACATTCCCGTGTACCAGGTGGTTCAACCCTTCCCCCTGCACAGGGATTTTATCCACGAACTGGCAGGCTACGACGAGATTCTGGTGCTGGAAGAGACCTGGGGCGTCATTGAGATGCAGCTTTCAGACAACACCCGGGTCAAAGGGAAAAACACAGGCTTTATCTCTCCGGTGGGGGAACTGCTGCCCGAAAACGTGGAAGAACGGATCTGCACCTTTGCCGGTGTGGCCTATCAGGCCCGGCAGATCACCATGCTGCCGGGGCGGCGTCCCACCCTGTGCGCAGGCTGCCCCCACCGGGCCAGTTTTTATGCCATTAAAAAGGTGGCGCCCAGGGGAATATTTACCAGCGACATCGGATGTTACACATTGGGCTGCAACCTTGGGGCTGTGGATACGGTCACCTGTATGGGGGCCGGCATCAGCCAGGCCGCAGGGTTCACCATCGCCTATGCCAGAAACAAAAAACAGCCCCCCGTGTTCTCCACCATTGGGGACTCCACCTTTTTCCATTCCGGTATTCCCGGATTGATTGAAACCGTCACCAAAAAGATCCCTTACGTGCTGGTGATCCTGGATAACCGGACCACGGCCATGACCGGAGACCAGCCAACTCCGGCCTCGGGCTGGGATGCCTCGGGTGATCCCTGTGTGGCCGTAAATATCCCTGCCATTGTCCAGGGTTGTGGCGTCAATTTCATCAAAACCGCAGATCCCTATGATCTGCCGGGATTTATCCAGATCCTGAAAGAGGCAAACGCCTATTGCAAAAAAAACGGACCTGCCGTGGTCATTGCCGAACATCCCTGTCTGCTCGACATGGACAGGACCGAACTTCTCGCATCCTTTAATAAGGTGGTTGTGAATACCGATGTTTGTGACGGCTGCGGATATTGTGTAAGCCAGTTCGAATGCCCGGCCCTGGGCATGAACCCAAAGACAGACCAGGTGGAGATCGACCCCGGCCTTTGCACCGGATGCGCTGTGTGTTCATTTGTCTGTCCCAAAGGCGCACTTGTAGTTGAAATCCAGGAGTAACTATCATGTCAAATAATCAGCAGATTATCATTTCAGGTCTGGGGGGCCAGGGAGTTCTTTTTATAACAAAACTGATTGCAGCCGCTGCCATGGCCGACAATCTGCCCGTACTGACCTCGGAAACCCACGGCATGGCCCAGCGGGGCGGCAATGTAATTTCCTATCTTAAGATTGGTGATTTTTCAGGCCCGCTGATCCGGCCTGCCACCGCAGATGCGTTGATTGCCCTGAAAGCCGAAAGTTTTGCCCACCATGCCTATTTTCTCAAACCTGGCGGGCTGGCCGTGGTGAACAGCCCGGATCCCATTGAAAATGATCAATACCGGGTACTTTCCGGTGATGCCACGGCCCTGGCCCAGGCGGCCGGAAATATACGCAGCGAAAATGTCGCCATGCTGGGATTTTTCCTGGGGGCCGTGCAAAATAAGACCACGGCATTCAACCCGGACCGCCTCTCCCGTATGATTCAGGAGAAGTTCCAGGCAAAACCTGCTGTGGCGCAAAATGTACTGAGTCTGCTTGGGGCAGGCATGCAACTATATGAAAAAAGGTAGATCAATGAGTTTTATCCCGTCAACCATCACCGATCAACAGATCGCCGCTATTCAGGAGCAGGGCCTGAAATGGACCGTGTCCCACGCCTATAACAACAGCCCTTACTATAGAGAAAAACTTGAAACTGCAGGTTGCAGCCCCCAGGACATTCAGGGCCTTGATGATCTGTCAAGCCTGCCTTTTACGGACAAGCACGACTTTCTTAAAGACTATCCCTTTCCGTTACGCTCCGTGCCAATGTCCGATGTTGTACGCATCCACGGCTCTTCCGGCACCACCGGTAAAAGGAAAATTTTGTGTTACACAAAAGCGGATGTGGATCACTGGGCCACTATTTTTGCCCGGTGCTATGAACTGGCCGGTGTCACCAGCGCGGACCGGGTTCAGATTGCCGTGGGCTACGGGCTTTGGACCGCAGGTGTGGGGTTTCAGAACGGATGCGAGCGGTTAGGGGCCATGGCCGTACCGTTAGGGCCTGCCAACGTGGAGATGCACGTAGACATGCTTCTGGATCTTGAAACCACGGTGTTCTGCGCCACAGCCTCAATGGCCCTTCTGATCTCCGAAGAGATTGAAAAACGGAAATTAGCCGATAAAATCAAGCTGAGAACCTTCATTTTAGGGGCCGAGCGCCACAGCGCGTCCATGCGTAAACGCATCCGGGAGATCACCGGGGTTGAACATATCCATGACATATACGGCATGACCGAGCTGTACGGCCCCGGTACCGGCCTTGACTGCATCGAACATGCCGGCCTGCATTACTGGGCCGACCATTTTATCTTTGAAGTGATTGACCCGGTGACCCTGAAACCGGTGCCAACCGGTGAAGAGGGGGAGCTTGTGGTCACCACCCTGAAGAAACAGGGCACGCCTTTGATTCGCTACCGCACCCATGATGTCACCCGGCTGCTCCCCGGGGGCTGTGCCTGCGGCAATCCCTTCCCCCGGCATGCCCGGATTTCCGGCCGTACCGACGACATGTTCATTTTCCGGGCTGTCAATATCTATCCCAGCCAGATTGATCATATCCTAAGTGGTATTGACGCGGTGGGCAGCGAATACCAGATCCATCTGAATCAGGATCAGGATGGCAGGGATTACATGACCATCCGGGTGGAGCGCACCAATGGGGCAGGTGCAGTGGAAGACACCAGCCTGGCCGAATACGTCTCCGCCCGGATCCGTAAAAAACTGCTGGTCAGATCCCGGATTGAGATTGTGGATTACGGCCACCTGCCCCGGACGGAAAAAAAGAGCAAGCGGGTGTTTGACACCCGTTCATCTGAATAACCCTAGACTCCCTGTGGGAAAATACAAAGGAGCTAACATGACAAAACCATCATTATTTTTTAGTGTTCTGGCAGTGGTCGCCCTTGTTTTCGGAACACCCCCTGTACCGGTGCAGGCCAAAACCATCAGGCTGAATTATGCCAATTTCCCCCCGGCTCCCACCTTTCTCTGTGTTCAGATGGAGAGATGGAAAACCGAAATTGAAACACGCACCCAGGGCATGGTACAGATCAATACCTTTCCTGGGGGCACGCTTCTGGGCGCCAAAGAGATGATGGACGGGGTTATCAACGGCCAGGCAGACATCGGCTGTATCTGCATGGCTTACCAGCCCGGACGTTTCACGGTCACCAATGCCACAAGCCTGCCGTTGGCCATTCCCAATGCCAGAACCGGCAGCCTTGTGCTTTTGGATCTGTACAACAAATACCAGCCCAAAGCCTTTGACAAGGTCAAGGTGTTGACCATGTTTGTGACAGCCCCTGCCAATATCATGTCCAAGGCCCCGGTGGCGGAGCTTTCCGACCTCAAGGGACTGGATCTGCGTGCATCCGGCGGTGCAGCCCAGATTCTTAAATCCTGGGGTGCCAACCAGGTGGGCATGCCCATGTCCGACACCCCCGAAGCCCTGCAAAAAGGCGTGGTCAAGGGCCTGTTCTCCTCTTTGGAGGTGATGAAGGATCTTAAATTTGCCGAAATCTGCAAATACATCACCATCACCGATACTGTGATCTATCCCTTTGCTGTGATCATGAACAAACGGGTCTGGAACAAGCTGCCCGACAATGTAAAGCAGGTCATGGACAGCATGATCGAAACCCAGGCCGCCTGGACCGGTGAATATATGGATCAGCACGTCAGGGATGCCATTGCCTGGTCCAGGGCAACACACCAGGTTGAGGTGATTCAGCTGACACCGGAAAAAAAGGCCGCGTGGCATGCGCCCCTTGAACCCATCACAGAAAACTGGATCAAAAAAGCCCAGGAAAAGGGGTTGCCTGGAGAACAGATTGTAAAAGAGATCAAAGCACTGATCGTAAAACGCACCGGAACATAGCGATATCCCATGGAAACCATTGAGACAATCAGTGATGTGCTGAACCGGTTGGCCGGGATCATGGCCGGGGTTATTCTGGTGTTCATGATTCTGCTGACCATGGGGAATATTGTGCTGCGCAGGGTCTGGGTGCCCATCCGGGGCACCTATGAAATCATGGGATTTGCCGGTGCCGTGATCACAGCCCTTTCCATGGGCTTTACCCAGAAAAAAAGAGAACACATCCAGGTGGACATTTTTATCCGCCGGTTTCCGCCAGGGGTTAAACAGGCTGTCTTTGTGGTGAATAACGGATTATGCGCCCTGTTTTTCCTTATGGCCGCCTGGTTTGTGGGCCGGCGGGGCATGACCCTTCTTGAAACCGGGGAGGTGTCGGAAACCCTTAGAATGGTCTATTACCCCTTTGCCTTTGTGGTGGCATTGGGCTGCTTTCTGCTGGCAGCCATGCTGTTTCTTGATCTGCTTAAACTTTTTTTTCAAAAGGATCTCAAATGAGCCTGACCCTGGTGGGCATCCTGGGGATTGCCATGCTGATGGTGCTGCTGTTTATGTTCGGCATGCCCGTAAGCTTTGCCATGGCCCTTGTCGGTTTTGGGGGGTTTTCTTATATTCTGAACTTAAATGCCGGTGTAAACATGGTCAGCCAGGAGCTCTGGTCGGTCTTTTCCAAGTATGGACTTACGGTGATCCCGTTGTTTGTGTTCATGGGGCAGATCGCCTTTTATTCCGGGGTCAACGAACGCCTTTACCAGGCCGCGTACAAGTGGGTCGGCCATATCCGGGGCGGCATTGCCATGGCCACCATCATGGCCTGCGCCGCCTTTGCGGCCATCTGCGGCTCCAACACAGCCACGGCCGCCACCATGACCACGGTGGCATTTCCCCAGATGTCCAGTTTCAGATATAAGCCCATGCTCTCCTGCGGGGGCATTGCCTGCGGTTCCACTTTGGGGGTTGTGATTCCGCCGTCCGTGGTGCTCATCATCATCGGCCTGTCCACGGAACAGTCCATTGCCAGGCTTTTTTACGGCGGCATCGGGGCCGGCATTCTGTTGTGCCTGTTGATGTTGTTCACGGTATATCTGGTCTGCCGTCTGAATCCCCAATGGGGGCCAGCCGGTCCAAAGTCGGGTTTTGCCCAACGGATCCGTGCCCTTTCCGGGGCCGTGGAGATGCTGATTCTGTTTTTTCTGATCATGACCGGGCTGTATGCCGGATACTTCACCCCGTCCGAAGCCGGCGGGGCAGGCGCCTTTTTCGCCGTGGTCATCAGTCTGGTCCAGGGGACCCTGTCCTGGGAAAATTTCAAAAAGGCTGTGATGGATACCCTGCGGGTCTCCTGCATGGTGATCATGCTGATCGCAGGCGCCATGATCCTGGGCAAATTTTTAACCATCACCCGCATTCCGTTTAACATGGCCGCGTGGGTGGCGGACCTGAATGTGCCCGACCCCATGATCCTGGCCGTAATTTTCGGCATGTACGCCATTGGGGGCGCCATTATGGATGCCCTGGCCCTTTTGCTGATCACCATCCCGATCTTTTTCCCCGTGGCCGCCTAGATGGGGTGCGACCCCATCTGGTTTGCAGTGCTCATCACCGTGGTCACAACGCTGGGGGCCGTGACGCCCCCTGTGGGGGCCACCACCTATGTGGTGGCGGGCATGGCCAAGGGCAGCACCTTGAATGAAGTGTTTAAAGGGGTTTCCTTTTTTCTGCCGGCTTATCTGGTCTGCATTGTTTTGCTTATGGTTTTTCCATGGATTATTACCTTCCTGCCTGGGTTGCTGTAGGCTGGAAGTGCAGCCAGGCTTGTTCCTCCTGTTATCAGAATGCGGTTATTTCTGATCCCGCTCCCTCCCAGATCCCGGCTGCTGAGTATTGGCATTGATTTTTCACCAGTTGCGGGTGTTCCGGTGGGGTGTGTCCCAACTCAGAGCGTGTTTGATAATTAGCAGCCGATTCATCAATTATCAAACACGCTCTGAGCTTAACATCTGTATCTTCTGGCCGGGATAATTATTTTTATTTTAGACGTGAATCAATGGCACGGGACAACTCGCTGGGTTTGGCATTTAGGAAAGGGGCCAGTTTATGTCCAGGGTCAAACCACTGGGACTCAAATAAACTTTTCTCCTGGTACACAGGGAGTCCGATGAAATAGAGGGCCTGTTCTGCCTCGTCAAAAGAGAGATCTGGATAGTTGGCGGAAAACCATTTCCGATCGGTAAGCCTACGGGTTTGGGATTCAATCTCTTGCCAATGTTTCGGCCCGCCCCTGCCCAAGACCAATTCAGACAGGTCATGATAAATTTTGCCCAAAGGAGACGCTGCATTTGGTGGCAGGTCCTGTTTTTCAATTTCCACTGAGTCATTTCCCTTTAGAATCTCAATGAGGAGTCGCATGGATGGATTTGTGTTTTGAATTCTCCGAGCCCGATCCAGAGCCAGAGCCAGATCCAGAGCCCGATCCAGAGCCCGATCCAGAGCCAGATCCAGAGCCAGATCCAGAGCCAGATCCAGAGCCAGATCTAGAGCCAGATATAGAGCCCGATCCAGAGCCCGATCCAGAGCCCGAGCCCGATCCAGAGCCAGATCCCGATCCCGAGCCCGAGCCCGATCCCGAGCCCGATCCAGAGCCAGATCCCGATCCCGAGCCCGAGCCCGAACATCGCGGCATAAAAATAATAATTTTATACTCATTAGGTTGATCAATTGTGCGATCCTTTTGCACCAGAACAAAAAAGTCTTTTTTCTGTCGCTTTTCTCTTGAATCAGATCCGGGTTGCTCAGAATGATGTCTGGCGAAGCGTTGAAAAAACGAATTGACGGGGTGGTGAACCATAGGTGCAGAGGCAGCGTTAAAAGCAGGCGTTTCTGTATGGGGCCATCTATGGCGTAACAGAGGGGAAACAGATAGTACAACGTTCTGTAGTCAAGTTTGTCCAACACCGTTTTTGCCAAAATATCTTCCAGCACTTTGAACTCCAGTTTTTCCAGAAGTTGTAAAGATAGAAGGAGATCAGGTGTAGGTAAAGGGAGCTCGGCCCCACAGCTTCCATTTATTCGATTCTCCAGAACCTTTATAAAATGCTGGTGAAAGATATCCGCTGTAACCCCGTTAATTTTGTGGATAAGAGAAAAATCTATTTTTTCTTGAAGCTGATCCAGGATAATGGTGCAGGCGATCTCTTTTTTCCCGGCATCAATGCCTGAATGCAAATCCCCAAGGATATCCGCCACCAATTGAACACTGATCGGGGTTGGAGAAAAATTTGTTTCGAACAGAAGTTTAAACAACCCGCTGGATGCGTCTTTGTGCGCTGAAAATTTTTCAAATAACAGGATCAGACACTCGTGCCATCTCTCATTGCCGGGAAGGGAAGCCACAGATTGCTCATAGTCACTTCTTTCACTGAAACTCATCAGCCCTTCATACAGATGAATGGCGGCAAAGTATTCCTGAAACGATAAGTGGACAAAATTATAATATCCCGGTTTTCTGGGCAGCAATAATCCTGAGCGGCGGGCGATATAACTTAATTCCTTGTCTATGTCACACGAGGAATCCAGATTCCTGCCCATGATCTCCCTGATCCGGGGTTCAGGTATCAGAATCTCCGGGGTTTCATCCGATTTTGTTTCCCTTTGTTCCTGCATCTCAAAGGCCAGTTCAGATAACCACAGAATATGCCGGCTTTTATCAACCGAGGTCTCCTGGATCCCCCGGAACGTATCAATGGATTCAAGATAGGCTTCGGTGATTTTGTCGTACAGCATGACCCGCCCGGACGGAAGCGTTGCATGGACACGGTGAATCAGGGCAATCATGGTCAGCATATTGGGGTTAGCAGCCAGGCGTTTGATGCTGTCTGACCCATCAATGGCTGTTTCAAGGGAGAGAATATTTTTTTCGCGCACAGCAGGATCTGCTTCCCTGAGGGTGTACCAGTTTTCGATAAATTTGGATATCTGACGCTTCTTAAAGGGCTGGATATAATGCAGATGAGGGGATTTGGCCTGAGTTCTGGCATCTGAATTTTCTGCAGAATCAAACGGCACCTCCTCATACCCGATAATACGGCTGGTGGAAATCCAGACACAGTCCGGGTACTTTTTTTCCATGCCTTCATTTATTGCCTTTTGCAGGGCCTTTCTGCGCTCTATATCCCCAATTTCATCCAGGCCGTCCATGATGATAAGGGCCTGACCGGCCTTTAAAACCCCGGTCAGGTCATCAGCCGAGGGGCCTTTCTCTTCTGGCCAGAAGGGCTGGGTCTGGAACTGGTCTAACATGCCTTGAAAGGTAATTGTCTTTTTAATGTCGTAATCCCTGAGAATAAAGGGCAGGGGAATCATTTGTCCCAGCATGGATTCAAGAGGATGTTTTCTGGTGGAGGCAAAAAGCGTGGTCAGATGGCTTGTCAGTGTGGATTTGCCTGAGCCGGGGTCACCTAATATGACGTGCCGGCGGGATTGTTTGAGCACCTGCCCAATGCCGTAAGTCTTTTTTGTTTCATCCAACGGGTCTGTTGACGGGGTTTTATCCAGGTAAATGGGAACATACAGCCGTTCCAAAAGCACATCAGGGATATCTTTCAGGCTGGGAAGCCCCAAAAACCGGGCATATTTAAACCTGGGAAGGAGGCTGGAAAAATAGATGAGCCAGCTTTTCCGGTTAAATGGATTGATAAACTTTTTTTTATCAGCGTCATTCATTTGATTCACCTGAAAAGGTATAGGTTAAATTCGTCATCTGTGACAGGCTCTTTTCTTTTTCTAATCATTCCTGCTGCACGAAACAGGCCTTCATCCGACGGATCCTGGAATAGTGATTGATATTCATACTCAGGGGTCTCGTCGGATGAGTTCGTCGCACTGGATTCATCCAGCAGGATGAGCTTTTCCAGCGCCCAATGGTCGTTGGTTTCTCCAGAGGTGCAAAACTCTTTCAAACGGTTTTCCCAGAAATCAGGTTCATGGATCAGAATACGATACAAATCATGGGCATTGATTTTCAGATAGGCGAAAATCAGGGCAAGTTCCTTATCAAGGGAGATCTGCTTGCCGGGCATTTTTTCTATTCGTTTTTTTAACTGCTCAATATAACGACTGAATCCGTTAACAAACAGTTTTATTTTCCGGGGATTTGGCGGCAGTAATTTAAAGTCGACAATCTTCTTGGACCATGTTTCCCAATCCTCCACCCCGCTGTTTTCCAAAAGGTGTTTCAGATACTTTTCATATTCCGTATCATAATTGAGATGAGAAACATATTGGAATATCTTGTATAGATAATCATCCGCGTATAATTCTGCTTTTGTCTGCCGATCTTTCTCGTCAATATCTGTTGGGATGAGGCCTGATTTCTTTAGTTCAGCAGCCACAGCGCGTCGAATATGCCGGATATCCAGGCCAAGAACAAAAACACAATTGGAAAGGGGAAAATAGACCTTCATGGCTTCAAGGAATCGAAACGCAACCGGGCCGGTGCACCGGTCAAGGTCATCGACCAGAATGATTAACCGTTTATTGGCCTCCTTGCCCAGAAGGGTCTGAATGGCATTTTCCATAAGATCTCTAACCATCTGGGAAGGCAGGGGCTGGGTGAAATGCTCTTTTTCCCATTTTTCTCCTGCTGCCATGATTTTTCCTGGGGATACCCCGATTTTCTGGGTCAGACCATCCAGGGACATCAGGGCAGCATACCCCAGTTTTTTCGCCCTATCATGAAAATTTTTCGACAGGGTAAAATGGGAGCGAATTTCGTTGAGTAAAGCAACCGCCGGATTTTGTTCAAACTGATAGTGCCAGGCGTCAAACCAGATAACTTCACTATTTTCCTGTTTTGTGCATTCCGTTTTAAAATGCGCTTTATATAGGGTTTTTGCATCTTCATAACCGCACCCTTCACCGGAAAGGTACAGGTGTAGTTTTCTTAAAAAGCTTGTTTTGCCGACCCCCCAGTCGCCATGTATCCCCAGCACATAGGGCGGTGCGCAAGTCAAAACCAGCTCAGCCATCTCCTTAACGTGACGGTAATGGTTGATCTGGTCTTCAAGCGTCCAGTTATCATTGAAAATTTTTGTCCCGGTCATTATGAACTGTATCCTTGAATGAAGGTTAAAGCAGGTTGAAAAAAACAACACGCCCATTTTGCCTGCCTTTTATCCGTATGCGCTGCAGAGTCAAAAACAGATCTACCCGGAGATTAACCACCCCTGACACTGAAAAGCAAGACTAAATCTGACAGGGTAGTAAAATGTCCGCCGCTGCCGCCTCATGGTCCCTGGCCGGACACCATGCCGTGCCAGGCCATGCGTTTTACTTTTTCAACGAAGAAATTGCGAAAATTAGCATTCTGTAACAGCCTGTCGAATATTTAATCCTTTAGTTGACAAAAGGGTGAGCCGATCATTAAACTTCACGATTTGATGGCGTTAGCTGCCAAAAAAATTTGATGCAAATGATTTTGAAAATGGAGGAAAAGCATGGCGTTACGAAGAAACGCGCTTGTTCTGGTAATTTTTACAGGCCTTTTAGTTCTGATCTCTGACTGTATTGCTTCCCAGTCTTTGCGGACCACCCTGGAAAATGCCTGGTATGCCCATCTTCAGGCCAGCAGGTCAGGAAATGAGTCCGAACTTCAGAAAACCATGTCATCCTACAGCCTTTGCACCTTGAAAAACAAACTGGTTTCAGCACAGCGGTCGTTAACCTCTGACATCATAAAAAGTTTTGCAAAAAACGGTCCTGATATATCCAGAATGGAATTTGCCAGAGTGCTTGAAAAAGGGGATAATGCAGGCCTTGTATATGTGATGGATTCAGGAGAAAAAGATGCCAAAGGAGATCCCACTGTGACCTTCAGCGTCATTAAATTTGTAAAGGAATCGGGATGGAAAGTGGAATCCACCATGAATTGCGACAAGCCAATGTATCGGGGGGATGGCCGGAAAACACAGTTCTATATGGCAGACCTGCGGCCGTCATGTGCCATGGACGGAAAGGTAAAACCGGCACCGGACCTGGTCCAGAAGCCGTATTCAACAGCGCTGCTTGATGTATTCAGTTATGGTTACCAGGTTCAGATTACGGTTAACGGTGTTCCCCAGCAGCCGGTTACAGGCAGTTGGTCCGGGGTATTGATCGGTGGTCTTTGCAAGAACAGAAACAACATTACCATTTCAATAACAAAACTGGACCAGGCCGGGCAACGTGCACCGAAAATAAGAATTCGCCAGCGTCTGAAAAATCGTACAACACGAGAGGTTTTGAAATTTGAGCCCACAAAAAATATTGAGGGCGTTCATACCTTTACGGTTTCTGTCAAATAGCTTCTGAATTCACGGCATGGGTTTTTAGAATAGCATGACAAAGTTTATTTTTGCACTGATGCTGCTTGCCGGCACCGCACTGCTTTTACCGGCCCAGTCCTGGGCGACCCGGGAGTATCTGTTCACCGGCCAGACAATGGGGACCACCTATGCCGTTAAGCTGGTTTCTGCCAGGCCCCTGTCAAAAAGCCTGTGGCGGAAAAAAATTGATCTGCGCCTGGAACAGGTCAATGCCCGTTTATCCATGTACCGGAAAAACAGTGAATTATCGCGGTTCAATGCTGCGCCAACGGGACAGATGTTCAGGGTTTCCCAGGATTTCTACCAGGTGATTGGCCAATGCAGGAATCTGTATATCCTGACCGATGGGGCCTGGGACGGCATGGTTAAACCCCTGGTGGACCTGTGGGGATTCGGCACAAAGGGGCGGCGGACCACACCGCCTGAACCCGGGCAGATCAAAACAGCACTGGCCCATATTGGGTTTGACAAGCTTGAGATCGGGGACCATATCCTGACCAAAACCGTGCCCGGCATCACCCTGGATTTAGGCTCCATCGCCAAAGGGTATGGTGTGGATCAGATTGCCCGTCTGATCAGACAGAGTGGAATTGAGAACTATCTTGTTGAGATCGGCGGAGAGCTTTCCGCCGCAGGGAAAAACAAGCATCGCAAAACATGGACCGTAGGCATCGCCAATCCTGAAAAAGGCGTTTTGGCTTCAGGGTTGTACCAGCAAGTGCGCCTGGAGAACAAAGCCATTGCCACCAGCGGCAATTATAGAAACTATTTTGAAAAAGACGGGCACACCTATTCCCACATTATCAGCCCGAAAACCGGTTATCCGGTTGAAAACGACGTGGTATCCGCATCGGTTATTTCCGATACCTGCACCCTGGCCGATGGGCTTGCCACAGCGCTTATGGTCATGGATCCCAGTCAATCCATTGCCCTTATCAACCGCCTTGACAACACGGACTGCCTGATTATCCGCCAGAACGGAAAAACAAGAACACCCCTGCGGTCATCCGGATTCAAGTCTTACGAACGGCCCATGGGCCGACCTGGTCTTTCACCGGGATCTGCCCACAACAAACAATGAAAGAACCAAATGGGTTTGCTTAGAGCGTGTTTGATAATTAGGGGATCGAAGCGAAATCCCATGAAAATGAGAACCAATTTTCACAAATTTTGTGTTAATAGCCGGACTATTGACTGAAAATTTGGGGGAATTGGAGCCATTTTCATGGGATTGCAGCCGATTCATCAATTATCAAACAGGCTCTTAGTTCTTTCATATAAAAATATCCTGGCCATCGACCTTAAACCCAGTATTTTCCCTGGTACGAATCCCGGGCTTCAAGGGTCTGCTGAATCATGTTGAATGTCTCTCTGTACCGGGCCGACCACAACGGGGCCACAAGCTCGTCAACATGGGGGTCACCTGTGATCCTCTGAATAATCATGGACCTGGGCAGCCGTTCCAGAAAATCGCAGACCAGATCCACATATGCCTGTTGTTCCAAAGGCGTATACCGGCCCTGGTCATACATCTTATCCAGCGCGGTGCCGCGGATCACATAAAGCAGGTGAATTTTGACCCCATTCACCCCCAGGTCACCCAGAATCCGGGCGTTTTCCAGCATCATATCCCGGGTTTCTCCGGGCAGGCCCAGGATGATATGGGCACAGACATTAAGCTTTTTTTTAGGGGCCACCAGGGCCATGGCCGTTTCAAATGCCTTGAAATCATGTTGACGGTTGATCAAAGCAAGGGTGGCGTCATGGGCGGACTGAAGCCCGTATTCCAGCCAGATCAGATAATCCCTGGTGTAGGCGTCCAGCAGATCGATTTTTGCCTTATCCACACAGTCGGGCCTTGTGCCCACAGCCATGCCCACTACCCCCTCACAGGACAGGGCTTCGTCATATAAGGCCTTAAGATGATCCACCGGGGCATAGGTATTTGTAAAAGACTGGAAATAGGCAATAAATTTTTTCGCCTTATATTTTTTTACGGCCCCGATCTTGCCGGCCTCAATCTGTTGGGAAATGGAAAGTCCCCGGGCAAAGGCCCCGGTGCCCGCCCCCTTTGCATTGCAGTAAATACACCCGGCCCGGGACAGGGTGCCGTCCCGGTTAGGGCAGGTCAACCCGGCATCCACGGAAATTTTCTGCACCCGCTGGCCAAACAGGTTGCGAAGATACGCATTATAATCTGAATACCGTTTCATTTGATCCGCACCAGCCAAAATTTTCCTCCATCTCATCCTGTTTATAGTGGCTTAACCATACAGATTACAAATGAATTTGCCAAGGTGAAGATTCCCAGCCAACGCTTGACCAACAGCGGGTAACCATTATAATTTAGTGTTTATGAATACTTTCAATAACAGATATGATGTCATTGTGGTGGGGGCAGGACACGCCGGGTGCGAAGCCGCCTTGGCCGCGGCCCGGATGGGGTGTGACACCCTGCTGCTCACCATTGACATGGACAAAATTGCAGCCATGCCCTGCAGTCCCTCCATCGGCGGTACAGCCAAAGGCCAGCTGGTCAAGGAGATCGATGCCCTGGGCGGCTGGATGGCAAAAATCTCAGACTCTTCGGCTATCCAGTACCGGACCCTGAACACCCGTAAAGGCCCAGCGGTCCAGTCCACCCGGACCCAGAATGATAAGAACATCTACTCCCAAAACATGAAGCATGTTCTGGAAACAGCGCAACATCTGGATCTCAAGCAGGCCATGGTGGAATCCTTGATCGTTGAGCACCATGAAATCAAAGGCATTACCGACAATACCGGATTTGAGTATTTGGCCTCCTGTGTGGTCATTACCACTGGCACGTTTCTGCGGGGCACCGTCCATATCGGATCCTCCCGAATCCAGGCCGGGCGCGCCGGAGAGTTTGCGTCCACCGGGCTGGCCCAATATCTTGAATCCCTGGGTCTTGAGATGGGCAGGATGAAAACCGGCACACCCCCGCGGCTGCATGCGGATTCCATTGATTTTTCAGCGTTCAGTCTCCACGGATCTGACGAGGTGATCAAGCCCTTTTCCTTTTCCACCACCAAGGTCACAACACCCATGCTGCCAAGCTTCATGGGTCAAACCAACCCGGACACCCATGCCATAATCCGCAACAATTTGAGGCACTCTGCCCTGTATGGTGGACATATCAAGGGCCAGTCCGCCAGGTACTGCCCCTCCTTTGAAGACAAGGTGGTCAAATTTCCGGATCGGGATTCCCACCATGTGATCCTGGAATATGAAGGGATCCACACCAAAGAGATTTATGCCTCGGGTCTGGGCAACAGTCTGCCCCTTGAGATCCAGTACCAGGTGGTGCGCTCGGTAAAAGGGCTTGAGCAGGCCCGGATCATGCGCCCGGCCTATGCCATTGAATATGATTATGTGTCGCCCCTGGAACTGACGTCTGCCCTTGAAACCAAAAAGGTCAAAGGATTGTTCCTGGCCGGACAGATCAACGGCACCTCCGGCTATGAAGAGGCCGGGGCCCAGGGGCTGTGGGCCGGGGCCAATGCGGCGGCAAAAATACTTGGCCGCCCGCCTTTTATTCTGGACCGGTCCCAGGCCTATATGGGGGTCATGGTGGATGACCTTGTCACCCGGGGCACCCAGGAACCCTACCGCATGTTCACCTCCAGGGCCGAATACCGGCTGCTGCTCAGGGAGGATAATGCTGATCTGCGTTTGGCCCGGATCGGTTATGAATATGGTCTGACAGACAAATCACGCCTGGACGAGGTCTCCCGGATCAAAGCCGCCACAGAAAAAGAACTTGAACGGATCAGCCGGGTCGTGGTCAAACCCAGTGATGAAACCAATGCCTTTCTTTCCGGACATCACTCCAATCCCATTGAAACCGGTGTGCCTTTAACCCAATTGCTCAAGCGGGCCGAACTCAGTTACGATCTTTTAAAACAGATCGCCCCTGCCCCGGAACCTGTCCAGGACCGGGCAGCCCGGCAAGTGGAAATTGAAATTAAATATCAAGGGTATATCCGGCGTCAGTATAATGAGATTAAAAAATTTGAGGATCTGGAACGGATAAAAATTCCGCCTGAATTTTCCTTTGATGCGGCCCATGGCCTGTCCAATGAGATCAGGGAAAAACTCAACCGGATCTGCCCGGCATCCCTGGGCCAGGCATCCCGCATTGACGGCATGACCCCGGCAGCCATCTCCGTTCTCATGGTGGCCATCAGCGCATGCCGGCGGGCTGTTGCGGAATAGATCCTGTTTTTAACGAACGGCCCATGGGCCGACCTGGTCTTTCACCGAGGTCTGCCCACAACAAACAATGAAAGAACCAAAAGGGTTTGTTTAGTTCTTTTATATAAAAAAATTGGGAAATTAGCATGTCGTAAGCGCCTTGCGCCCCTTGACTTCAGCAGGGTGGGCCTTACTTTTGATGACACATTTGTACTAAAAAGATGACCTATAGCTCTAAACCCAAAGGATTATATAAAATGGCGCAAGATTATTACAAAACACTTGGCATAGATAAAACTGCGACAGCTGCTGATATAAAAAAGGCTTACAGAAAACTTGCCCTGAAATACCACCCGGATAAAACCAAAGGGGACAAGACCCTGGAAGATAAGTTTAAAACCATTTCCGAAGCTTACGCAGTTCTCAGTGACCCTGAAAAAAGAAAACAGTATGACACTTACGGATCTGCCGACTTCCAGCAACGATTTTCCCAGGAGGATATTTTCAGAAATTTTGACCTGGGCGATATTCTCAAAGAGTTTGGGTTCGGCGGTGGCGGCGGATTCAACCGGTCCGGCGGTTTTTCCTCTGCATTTCAGCAGGGCGGTGCAAGGTCTTCCTTTTCAGGTATGGGGGGCAATCCCTTTTTCCAGAACGCGGGGCCTGGCGGGGGGAGTGGCCGAAAATCTGCGGTCCGGGGCAAAGATCTGGAATATGAAATTCCGTTAACCCTGGAGGAACTGATCAATGGCGGCGGTAAAACCATCACCATTTCCCAGGGCGGACAAACCCAAGCCATTGAGGTGAAAATTCCCAAAGGCCTGACCCAGGGCAAAAAAATCAGACTGGCCGGCAAAGGAGAATCCGGCGTAAATGGCGGTCCTGCCGGCAACCTGTACATCAAGTCCAGTCCGTCTTTGCCCCAGGGCATTACCTTAGAGGGGAACGATATCCTGATGACAAAGGATATCGGCCTTACCCAGGCCCTTTTAGGGGATAAGGTTGAGGTGAACACCCCGTCGGGAAAAACCATAAATCTGACCCTGCCGCCGGGAACCGGACACAAGGCTAAAATGCGTTTGCCGGGAATGGGAATTCCCCAGATGAAAGGAAATGGTTGCGGAGATCTCTATGTTGTGGTTAATATAGAGATGCCGAAAAGTTTAAATTCCAGACAGCAACAACTAATCAAGGAACTTAAGGAAACAGGATTATAATTGAACATGCCCGAAATTACCCCTTTGATTAGCCAACAGGAAATCCAGGAAAAAACCCGGAAGGTTGGACAAAAAATTACCCAGGATTATGAACGTCTTGATCTCGTGGTTGTGGGGGTGCTCAAAGGGGCCTTTGTTTTTTTGGCAGATCTTGTCCGCCAGATAGCCATTGATCATGAAATTGATCTGGTGGGTGCGTCATCCTACGAAGGCACATCATCTACCGGGCAGGTTGTGTTTACAAAAAAGCCGGACCTTGAACTGAAAGGACGGGATGTGCTGCTGGTGGAAGATATCGTGGATACAGGCTGGACCCTTGTCAAAATGATCGAATCCATAAAGTCGTTAAATCCCCGGTCCATAAAAACATGTGCGCTGATTGAAAAAAGCGAACGCCGGGAAGCACAAATCAATGTGGATTATTCATGTTTCTGTATTGATGGGGGGTTTATCGTGGGGTATGGACTGGATTATAATGAAAAATATAGAAACCTGCCGGCAATCTTTAACCTGAATCTGCGGCACAAAATTTGATAGTATTCAATTATAGGAATTTTTATTTCTGACAGCTTAATAGCTAACAAACCCGCCCGGAGGGCGAATATTTAAAATTATAAAGCGAATTATTCAAGTTAAGGGGAAGCTCAATGATAATTACTTGCGAAGCCTGCTCAACCCAATTTGTCCTTGATGATGCCCTGATTAAACCAGAGGGCTCAAAGGTGAAATGCAGTAAGTGCCTGCATATTTTTACAGCCGTTCCACCGGAGCATCCCAAAATTGAAGTCCCCGGCGGACCCAAATTTGAAGAGGATGATATACCCTTTGACGAAAAAGCATTCCAAGACAATTCAGACGTTAACGCATCACAAAATGACGATTTGAGTATGTACAGCGATTCGGACAGCCAGAACCCTGATCGGAAAGAGAATGACATTGATTTACCTGAAGAGGTGCCGGATTTCCAGGATCACGACATTGAAATTGAAGATTCGGCTAAAGACTTTGACGAAGACGGCCTTGATTTCGAAGCTGTTGATTTTGAGATAGATGCACCAGAACTGGGCTCCCAGGATGATGGTCTTAAACTGGATACCCAGGAATTTGGGTTTGACGAAATTGAAAATGGGACAGTTTCCGAGCTGTCACCACTGTCCGATGATTCAGATACAGCTGATATTGAAATCAGTTTTGCCCAGGATGGCCAGGCAGATGAAGACTCAGACCTTGAGCTGGAAGAGCTATCCCTTGACATGGATGACCTATCCCTGGAGGCGTCGTCCATTAATGACCTTGAACTGGATACAGAAAAGGATGAATCCCCGGAACTTGACTTTGACGACGATCCCCAAACGAATCTTGTCCTTGATGATGACAATCGGGATGATCTATCCCTTGAACCCGAAGAAGCTCAGATTGATACCCCAGACCAACAGCAGGGCGGCATAATTGAAGAGCAACCGGATATAGAAGATGACGTCAAGCTTGAATCTGATGACGACGAAGAACCAGATGATCGGGAAGCGGCGGATGAGGAAATTGAACAAACTGACCCAGAGCAGGATAAATTTGCGGAATATGACAAGGTGCTGGACCAGGAGACCGAACCGGAAGTCGCCGGTATAACCATGCCGGATCCTGAAGTGGACGACGGGCTATCTTTGTCTGAAACCGTTTTGTCCCCGGCTGATGATGAAGAGGTGACCACCACAGAACCATCAACAGACCAAGCACTTTTGGCCCCGGAACCGTCCGCACAAAGTGTGCGCCGGAAACGAAGTAAAAAAGGGGGAAGTCTGGCAGTTAAAATTCTGCTGGTGATGATTCTGTTGATTCTGGTTGCCTATGTGGCAATCATTCGTCTTGGTATAGCCATTCCGGTGGTGTCCGACATTCAGATTCCCTTTATCAGCCAATGGCTTGAACCCAAACAGTCCCCCCTGCCACCATTGAAACCTGTAATGGACGAACCCAGTATTGACGGCCGGTTTGTTTCCAATAAAAGCGCAGGTGAACTGTTTATTGTTACAGGCAGGATAAAAAATCCATCCAATACTGCTGTCAGCTACGTCCAGGTCAAAGGGAGCCTGATGAGAAAAGATAACACCAAAGCAAAAACGCTGAGTGCCTATTGCGGAAATATCATTTCCGAAGAGATGCTTAAGTCCGGCAATATCTCGGACATAAACAGGCAGATGGGGATAAAACAAGGACATCAAAACACCAATGTCAATATCAAGCCTGGCGCCTCGGTCATGTTTATGCTGGTTTTTTCCGAGCTGCCCGAGGATCTGTCCAACTTCACCGTGGCAATACAGGGGTTTGAATCTGCTCAAAAATAAATTCAAATTTTATTTGACACAACCCTTGATATTGTGATACTTGAACCTGGTTTTTATGGCGACGTAGCTCAGATGGTCAGAGCATGCGGCTCATATCCGCAGTGTCCGGGGTTCAATTCCCTGCGTCGCTACCAGTAAATACAGCGGGATCTACTGAAATTGTAACACATTTTTGGTAGGTTCCTTTTTTTTTAAAAGCCCTGTCGACAGGCTGTTACGGAATGCATAACCCGGCGAGATTAACCACAATATATGTGTATATCAAGGCAATATCACATCAACATGTTGCTGTTTTATGAGGTGTCTATTTAGTTCCGTAACAGCCTGTCGAAAGAAAGTCCCAGGTTGTCTTTATTGTGGGGAAATCCAACTCCGGAAAAAACACGCGGATGAAAACTCATCAAAGGATTATGGTGCTGGGCACAGTTGTTTTGGGCATAGCAATAGTGCCTGCAAGTGTCTTACCCCACTGCCTTCAATCCCTTGAAAACGGATATATAAACTGGACAACCGGTCTTGTCACGGTCACTGGCCATGCCGCCCCTGAAATAAATGCCGAAGGCAAGGCTGTGGCCATGCCCGGGTCTGCCAGGGCCGGTGCCACCCGGAATCTGATTGCAATTTTCAAGCAAGTGAAAATTGCAGGGAATCTCACGGTTGGGGAGTACGCATCAACCCATGATACCATTCTTGCCGGGATTGAAAAGATTGCTCAGGATGCCCGGGTTTATCGTCAACTGTATACATCTGCCCTGGATGTAGAAGTTTGGGTGGAGGCCCCATTTTATGGCGGGTTTCTTCAGCTGCTACTCCCGGATCACATCCGGCAGATTCCCAAAATCAGCGAGCTGACCCAGGGCCCGGCGAAACCGACTAAAAACAGCCCCCCAGTGGCTGCCGCTACCAAGCCATATACCGGACTGATCGTGGATGCAAGAACGTTAAATTTTGAGCCCTTACTTTATCCCACCATTGTCAGTGAACAGGGCAGGGAAATCTATTCCTCTGTTTTTATCAGCCGTGAATTCGCCGTTCAAAACGGGGTCTGTGCCTATCTATGCGACATGGATCAGGCCCTTGCGTCTGACAGGGTGGGATCAAATCCCCTGGTGGTTAAGGCGCTGAGAAAAACAGGGGACAAAACCGGTGCCATTGTGATGAGCATGGCAGACACCAAAATTTTGGACAGAGCACCCGAACGCCACATTTTTTTTAAAAAGTGCCGGGTGATTGTCCTGGTAAAACCGCCTGGGTAAAAAAGACAAGCATATGGGTGAAGTTTGATTCAAACACTGATCAGCGCATTGTCAATGAGCCTTGACTTTCCCACCTGCACGGCCAGGGCCACAAGCGTTTTTGTCTGTACCATTTCCACCGGCTCAAGAGTCCGGGGATGGCACAATTCAATGTAATCAACCCGGGTGTGGTCAAATGAGAGAATAAAGGCTTTTGCCTCCCTGACAAGATCCGGAACAGACAGGACACCTTGGGCAACTCTTTGTTTTAAAAGGCTGATGGCCTGGGAAAGGCAGACCGCCGACGCACGCTGCTCCGGCGTAAGATAGGCATTTCTGGAGCTCATGGCCAACCCGTCTTCCTCCCTGATGATCTCCCCGCCAATGATCCGGATATTGAAATCCAGATCCTTGACCATCTGCCGGATGATGGCAAGCTGCTGGAAGTCTTTTTTTCCGAAAATTGCCACATCAGGCATGACAATGTTGAACAGTTTAGTTACCACCGTGGCGACCCCTCCGAAGTGGGTAGGGCGAGACCGGCCGCACAGATACTGGGGGAGAAGGTCCAAAGAGACATGGGTCTGGTAGTCAGACCCGTACATTTCTGTTTTATCTGGAAGAAAAACGGATGTCACCCCTGCCTGCTCAGCCAGGACAAGGTCATTCCGGATATTGGTGGGATATTCGTCCAGGTCTTCATTGGGGGCAAATTGGGTGGGATTGACAAAAATGCTTAAGACCAGCTCATCACCCAAGGTTTTGCCTATTTCAAGCAGTGAAACATGCCCTTTGTGGAGGTATCCCATAGTGGGCACAAAACTGATGGTCTTTCCCTGTTTTTTTTTTTCAGCAGACCAGGTCTGCATATCCGCTTTTGTTTTTAAAATATCCATTATTGGTCAAGTTCCTTTTTTTACGGCGATGTCCATCTCAAATGGTATATGGTTTTTTAGGAATCATTTTATGATATATCTCCAGTGTAAATAACAGCAAGAAAAATCTTAGAGACTGTTTGGTAATTGATGAATTGGCTGCAATCTCATGAAAATGGCTCCAATTCTCCCAAATTTTATGCGAATCGTCCGGCTATTAACAAAAAAATTTGTAAAAATTGGTTCTCATTTTCATGAGATTTCGCTTCGATCCCCTGATTATCAAACAGGCTCTTAGGCAGCAGCCTCAGTCGGATCAACCCTCCCGGCAGGGGATGGCTGGTCCGGAATCGTTGGTTAAACAAGAGGCAGATTGGCATTGGCCCAGGCAAAAAGGCCCCCGGCCAGGGATTTGAGTCGGGTGAATCCAGACTTTTTAAGGAAACTTGCGGCGATGTTGGAGCGATACCCGGTGCCGCACTGAAGGATGATTTCACTGTCTTTATCCACCTCGGGCATTTTACCATCCAGGATCTGGGTCAGGGGCAGGTGTTTGGACTGGCCGATGCGTCCTGAATTCCATTCCGCAGGGGTTCTGACATCCAGAATCAGCGGGCAGTCTGGACCCAGGAGGCGCTGGAGCTGCTGGGGAGAGATCTGCTCCAGCTGCTCCACAGGGCGTCCGCTCATGAGCCAGGCGTTAATGCCTCCGGAAAGGTAACCCAGGATGATATCGTATCCGATGCGATGAAGTTCGGTGACCATGCGGTCGTAAGCCCCCCTATCATCCACAACAAGCAGGAGTTCCGCCATTGGATCAATGACCATGCCCACCCAGTTGGCCAGTTGTTTTTCAAAACCGATGTTGACGCTGCCGGGGATGTGAAACCCACCGTATGCTGCGCTGCTGCGGGTGTCCATGACCAGGGTATTTTCATCTTCCATCAGTTCCTGGAACTGGGCCGGTGTCAGTGGCTTGTCCAGTGTACAGGCGTCCAGTAGATCTGCGCCTTTACGGTTGGTTTCAATGATATGGGTGAAGCTTTTAGGCCGGACAGGAAAGGCGGAGGTGATATCCTCCTTGAAGGCCTCAAAGGAATCAAACCGAAGCATGTGGTTAGCGCTGCGTTCATATCCCAGTGTGGAACTTTTTTTGGCACTCATGCCTCTGCCGCACAGGGAGCCTTCACCGTGGGCCGGGTAGACTTCAAGGTGGTCAGGATAGTTGGCCAGGGTTTTGTAAAGGCTGTTATACAGGTTTTTTACCTGATCATCTAAGACCTCCTCCCCAGGAAGATCGGGCCGTCCCACATCGCCGACAAAGAGCAGATCGCCGGTGAGGATCATCTGGGGATCCTTTGACCGGGAGGTATCTGTCACAACCAGGGAGATGGAGTTGGGGGTGTGTCCCGGGGTGTGGAGGACTTCGATTTTGGCTGCGCCAAGGGTGAAGATATCGCCGTGCTGGGCGTTTTTGTGGGGGTAATTGATCTCTACGCTGTCGTTGATGTAAATGTCGGCCCCAGTGGCTGCGGACAGCTCCTGATCACCTGAGATGTGGTCTGCGTGCAGATGGGTATTGACGATGTGGGTGATGTTCATGCCTTCTTCTTGGGCAATGTCCAGATAATCCTGGATGTCTCGTTTGGGGTCCACCACCATCATGACTTTTGCTGCAGGACATCCTATGCAGTATGACTGGCATCCAAGGCCGGTTACGGAAATCTGATTGAAATACATGGATTCTCCTTTTATCTGTGAATTTTTAGTATGAATTTAGAAGGGCTGTTTCAACCCTGATAGCAATGTCCTTATCACGATGTTTGCTGGAAGTCCATGGTCAAAAAAACTTGCCGAGGTCTGGGAATCGCCATTGAAAACCATTTGCAATAAAGGCCCAGTGACGTTATCCACCAAGTTTCGCGCCACAGCGTTTAGATATTCAATCCAGGAAATCAACGACGTTAGGCCACTTATTTTGCTTCGGGCAGATAAACATAAAAGCGGTCTCCACACCCACAGCACCGCCGTAATTTTTAACGATACCGTGTACCACAGCAAGCCCAAGACCGGCATTCTCCTTGTCTTTCTTGGTTGAGTAGCAGGGTTCGAGAATATGGAATAAACTTACATTCAGCACCCTGCCGGTGCAAATGCTTGTCATTTTATTTTCATTTAAAATCAATATGTTAAATTGAATTTGTATATACCTTAATATGTTG
>PDWI01003721.1_pt1 | contig 28377 bp, 22 predicted proteins | sample 1430891 | NCBI WGS metagenome assembly PDWI01 (sample SAMN01162508, study PRJNA174530) | Oral metagenome, whole genome shotgun sequencing project. | biome: Marine environment; feature: Marine mammal; material: Swab sample of the gingival sulcus; isolation source: swab sample of gingival sulcus... | reverse complement strand
ATAATATTCCCGGCGAACTTAACCCAAAGCAGTTAACCGGTAATACCATTGTGTTAGAAACCAAAAAAAAGGAATATATATTGTTTGCTCATCTAAAACAAGGTTCCATTAAAGTAAAAGAAGGTGAATTTGTAAAACAAGGCCAGACAATAGCAAAGTGTGGTAATTCCGGAAATTCTACTGAGCCACACTTACATTTACAGTTGCAAAATGTAGCTGATTTTTTTCAGGCCACCGGAGCAAAATTGTATTTTGATAAGATTTTAGTAAATGATAAGATAAAAACAGATTACATACCCGTAAAAGAAGATTTTGTAAAAAACATAAAATAATCCAAAATTCCACTATTTTTGAATGGAATTTGTAACTTGACTATTAATAATTTAGATACTTATGATTTTAGAAATGAGAGTCCCTTCTCCGGGAGAGTCCATTACCGAAGTAGAAATTGCCACTTGGCTGGTAGAAGATGGTGATTACGTGGAAAAAGACCAAGCCATAGCCGAAGTAGATTCTGATAAAGCTACACTTGAATTACCTGCAGAAGAAAGCGGTGTTATTACCTTAAAGGCCGAAGAAGGCGATGCCGTAGCAGTAGGCGATGTGGTTTGCCTGATAGATATGGATGCCAAAAAACCGGCAGATAAAAAGGGGAGTTTGCCAAAAGAAGACAAAGAAGAAACCGAAGCTAAAAAAGATGCACCCAAAGTTCCTGCAAAGGAACCTGAACCCAAATTTTCCGGGGTAGCATCTCCGGCGGCAAAAAAAATACTGGCCGAAAAAAATATAGATGCCAAAACCGTAAAAGGCACAGGAAAAGGTGGCCGTATTACAAAAGACGATGCCGTAAAAGCTGTGCCAAGTATGGGGACGCCTACCTCTGGTGGTTCTCGCGGATCGGAGCGAAAGAAATTATCTATGCTTCGCAGAAAAGTATCCGAAAGATTGGTGTCCGTTAAAAACGAAACCGCTATGCTTACTACTTTTAACGAAGTAGATATGCACCCTATTTTTGAGCTTAGAAAACAATACAAAGAAGCCTTTAAAGAGAAACACGGTGTAAGCTTAGGGTTTATGAGTTTCTTTACCAAAGCAGTGGTACGTGCCTTACAAATGTATCCGGAAGTCAATTCTATGATTGATGACGACTACAAAGTATCATATGATTTTCAAGATATTTCCATAGCCGTTTCCGGGCCCAAAGGATTGATGGTGCCGGTAATCCGAAATGCCGAAAATTTGACTTTTAGAGGTATAGAAGCCGAAGTAAAACGATTAGCCACCCGTGCTAGAGATGGGGAAATAACCATAGATGAAATGACCGGTGGAACCTTTACCATTACCAATGGTGGGGTCTTTGGTTCTATGCTTTCCACACCCATTATTAATCCACCGCAGAGTGCTATTCTGGGTATGCACAATATTGTAAACCGCCCGGTAGCTATAGATAATGCGGTAACCATTAGGCCCATAATGTATGTTGCAATGTCCTATGATCATAGAATTATAGACGGCCGGGAATCCGTTGGGTTTTTAGTAGCTGTAAAAGAAGCCTTGGAAAACCCCGTGGAGATATTGATGGATGGGAATGCGAAAAAGGCTTTGGAAATGTAAAAACCACTTCATAAGTTGAGAATTAGGATTGTGGAATTGAGGAAGTTAATTTTTTACGCCTTAAAAAACCGTTTATACTGCATCACCCTGTAATCAATGGTGGTAAATTCTGAATTTTGTTGTTTAAGCAATTTATAATCTGCAAAGCTTCCCACTGCTCTATTAGCAGAACCGGATGGAGCGGTAAGTGAAACTGCCTTAATCTGCCGGGAATCTAACTCAAATTGGTGGATTTTTGGAGTGTTGTTGTCTGTCAATGTCCATTTTAAGCCATTTTCTTGTAGATGCTTTTTAAAAAAATATCCCGGGCCGTTTTTGGTCAAACCACCGGTAAACAGAAGGGTATTAATGGATGAGTATTTTTTTAAAAAACCGATTAGATTTCGCATTTTTACATCTTTCATACCCAAATCAGTGGCATCTGGTTTTTCTCTTTTACAACTTTCTACCATATCGCAAATGCCTATTTTGTTTTCTATGAGAAATTTTTTTCTCTCGGTTACTGCAATCGGAGTGTTTTTGTAAGTAAGATTGAGGTTGAAGATTTTATCTAATATTACCCACAATTGCCCATCGCTGCTACCATAGCAGAAATCTACATCATTTGCACGTAATTCTCCAACAGAAAAACGTGGTGGAGGTAAGGTGCCAATAATTAGTTTTTCCGCATTTTTAGGAATAAAAGGCGGATAAGGATGCCGATGGATAAACATATTTGAGCTATTTTTTAGTAAATAGAAAAAGTTGAGATGAGTTCTAAGCTCATTACACGAATATAAAAGAAATGCCTCCATTTATCAAAAAAATGCAGGCATTTCTCACAGTACTAAAAACTCTAAATCAAAAAAATTATCTAAAACTGCTTAGGCTTATGGTATACAAACCGAACTACACAAATTCTTAAAAAAGTATTCTTTAAAAATTAAAAGCTAAAGTAGCTGTAATTCTATTATGGTTTATATCCAAATCAGCAGCATTGGAAGCATTGGTGAAATTATAAATATCTGTTTTTTGTGATTTTAAATACGCCAAATCTAATTTAACGTTTCTGCCAAATTTAAAACCTGTACCCACAGAAAAACCTTTAATATGATCTGAGTCAACAGCATCTTTGTAAGGGCTTTCTATGTAGTGAAAACCACCTCTAAGGCTCATCATTTTTCCTATACGCCATTCTGCACCAACTCGTACAGCAGAGGAGTTTTTTAGATTAGCACTCAGGAAGTCATTCTCTTTAACAAATTCATTACCGGGCTTTAATTTGGTGTTTTTTGTATTCTTGTAAGTATAATCCAGACTAATCAAGCCATCAGATCCAAATAAGTAAGCAATACTGGCAGTAGCTTTAGCCGGTGTTTTTAAGTTGTAATCAAATATTTTTACATCTGACGTTTCCCTGTATAATTGAGAGTTATTACTTACTTTAATCTCCAAATCATTAGCAAACTCATCGGTTAGATTATACCATATAGGAGTTTGAACGGCTAATCCAATTCGCAATTCGTAAATGGGTTTTGCAATTAACCCGAAATTTAACCCTGCTCCACTACCATAGGTGCTTAATTCGTGCAGTAAAGATGCATCAAGCAAATTTCCGTTACCATCATTGTTAGATTCTTCAAATAAGGCTCTTTGATAAAAATCTATTCTATGCGATATCAACGATACTCCTAAGCTAAGATTTTCATTGTATTTAGCGGCAAACGAAAGGGTGAATTTACTGTTTTCGCCCTTGGTAAAATTTCCAAAAAACTGATTGTTAACATTTTCGTAAAAGACATCATTATTGGGGTTATTATCGTTATTTAGAAATGGGTCGCTATTAAAATCGGAAATTCCGCTATTACCATTGATATTGTAATTATTCTCAAAATCTTTTACTAAAGAATAATTAAATCCTAAGGCAAATTTATTCCAATTATCCTGTTTAGGGGAGCCAAAAACTAATACACCGCCGGCCTGGGCAAAGGTTAAATAATCATCATTATTATCTGTATTGGTACCGTAATAACTGGTTGACAAATTCGTATTTCTAAAGCCAATTGTAAATGCCGCCTCCGAATTGGAAAACACTGCCAAGCCAGCCGGATTAATATCACCCGCAGATAAATCTCCGCCAAGGGAGCCAAAAGCTCCACTCATGGCATTAAATCTTGACGTACCATTTATTTCTTCGGTTCCGAACAAAACGGCAGCATCTCCGTAGCCTATACTTTGGGCATTAATTAGGGTAGAGACCAATAGTCCTCCTATTAAGAATAATTTTTTCATACTTTTATATTTTAGCAATTAATTGATGATAAATAAATTATAAAACTGAGAATGAATAAGCTAAAAATTTCTGCACATTATTCATAAAATTGTTGTTTGCTAAATATGTGCTCATGAACTTTCAATTTTAGGCATTATTTACCATTATTTAGATTTAAATTGTTGTGTTTGTGAACCTTTTGTTTTGCATAACAACTTAATCATTATCAGTTGGTGAAATGATGAAATTTGTTTATGCTCATCTTATTCCGTTAAATTTTTTGAAAATACATTAGTGCCTTCTTGCCCCTGAACTTCTACCTGAAGATCGGCTGCCACCGCTTGACCTTCCCATTGATGAAGATCGAACCGGGCTGCTAGACCTATTGTAAGAACTAGAAGATGATCTCCTGATAGACGACCTGGCAGGTGAGTTGGATCGCACAGAACTACTTCTGTTTACTCTGGGAGCAACTCTTCGGTTGTAGGTTCTGTTAGGGCTGTTGCTATAGCTCCTTCCGGAAGCACTTTTAGTGGTTCGCCTAACGGAGCGGACATTTCTTTGCACACCACTGTTAGTATTGGAACGTTTAGCTTTATTACTGTTTCGCACTGCACTTACAGGCCGGGTATTTCTTACTTGCGTTCTTCTAACATTGGTACTGGTACTCCTTCTTCTAACTTCATTGTTTCTAGAAGTATTCTTTTGAATATACGCATTTTCTCTTGGCGTATTATTTCTTCTTCCAGAGAAAGAACCACTTCTTCTTACTCCCCGGTTAGAACTCCTGTTAATGGTGCCACTTTGGTTTATGGTAGAATTTCTCCTTATGGGTGTGCTTCTTCTTATAGTGTTATCACCCCTTCTAATGGATCTGTTGTTATCACCTCTTCTGACAGACCTGATATTACTTCTTCGTACAGATGAATTCCGATTATTCAATCCGGTACTTCTCCTTACAGTGGATGAACGCCTGCTTAACACATTAGAGTTGTTTATGGTGTGGGAAGCAATATTTCTTCTGGTTCTTACACCGTTAATTCTTCTGGTAGCGGCATTGGTAGCGGATGACCTTCTGCTGTATGCTGAACGATTGCCCAAGCGGGTGTTGTTAGTATATCTTCTGCCGTAATCATAACGATAATTGTTATAATAACCACCATAATAAGGCCTGTAATATGGGTAGTAATGCCTGTAATAAGGCCTGTAATACCATGGTGAATAATAGCCATATCCGTAATAATAAGGATTGAAATATCCATCATACCAACCGGTATACCAGGGATTATAGTAATATGGAGAGCTGTAGCCGTAATACCAACTTGGGTAAAAACCTATGCCAAAAAATGGCCGATAACCCCAACTGTTGCCATAAACATTAATGGTAACATCATTGGTATATTCCCAAGGCGTATTACTGTCTATATAATTTTCTTCAGGATAATATTCCTTAGTGTATAATTCCAAATCATCATCATAAACTATAGAATCAATCTCGGTAGTAACATCCTCCTGGCTAATTTGGTCATAATATTCTGCTCCCCGCTTAAAATACTCCTGATATTTAGTGCTTTTAGGGGCAGGTTCTGCTTCAACAACTGTAGGAGCCGGTTGTTCTTTTGCGTAAATACCGTCATCTTCATAAGCCGTATTTTGGTAAGTAGCACAAGAAGTTAAGCCTATAAAGGTGATTAAAGTCACTGCTATATAGGCCATTTTTTTAGGTATGTGTTTCGTGTATTTCATCTTGTGTAAAATTAATTGCATTAAATTACAAAATATAATTAGTTTTGCACCAATAAAATTTTGTATTGTTATTATTACAATATTTATGCCAAAACCCAATATATGAGTAAAAAGTTAACGAAACGAAGTGAAGATTATTCTAAATGGTACAATGAATTAGTCATAAAAGCTGATTTAGCCGAAAATAGTGGTGTAAGGGGTTCTATGGTAATAAAACCCTATGGTTTTGCCATTTGGGAAAAAATGCAAGCTGCATTAGATGCCATGTTTAAAGAAACAGGGCATGAGAATGCGTATTTCCCGTTATTTATTCCTAAATCCTATTTTAACAAAGAGGCCAGCCATGTAGAAGGTTTTGCCAAAGAATGTGCCGTAGTTACGCATTATCGGCTAAAAAATGATAAAAATGGCGAAATAATTGTGGATGATGATGCTAAACTGGAAGAAGAACTTATCGTAAGGCCTACTTCCGAGACTATTATTTGGGACACATATCGAAAATGGATACAATCTTATCGGGATTTACCTATATTGGTAAACCAATGGGCCAATGTGGTGCGATGGGAAATGCGAACCCGTTTATTTTTACGCACGGCAGAATTTTTATGGCAAGAGGGCCACACCGCTCATGCTACTAAAGAAGAAGCTATTGCCGAAGCCGAACAAATGCATCGGGTCTATGCTACTTTTGCTAAAGATTTTATGGCTATGCCGGTAATTATGGGAACTAAAACCGAAAACGAACGATTTGCCGGTGCATTAGAAACTTATACTATTGAGGCTCTTATGCAAGATGGCAAAGCTTTACAAGCGGGAACTTCACATTTTTTAGGCCAGAATTTTGCCAAGGCTTTTGATGTTCAATTTACTAGCAAAGAAGGTAAACTAGAATACGTCTGGGCTACCTCTTGGGGTGTTTCTACCCGGTTGATGGGGGCCTTAATTATGACTCATTCAGATGATAACGGCTTGGTGTTACCACCCAAATTGGCTCCTATTCAGGTGGTAATTGTGCCCATATATAAAGGAGAAGCACAATTGCAGGAAATTTCTAAAAAAGTTGAACCAATAATCAAAACCTTAAAAAACCACGGCATTTCTGTAAAATATGACGATAGAGATACTCACAAACCGGGATGGAAATTTGCGGAATACGAACTTAAAGGTGTGCCGCTGAGGATAGCCATTGGCCCTAGAGATTTAAAAAACAATACTGTGGAATTGGCAAGACGGGATTTACTGACTAAAGAAACTGTAGCACTTGACAAGTTAGTAAACAAGATTGAAAATCTGTTACAAGAAATTCAGGATAATTTGCTGCAAAAAGCTAAGGAATTTAGAGATACTCACATTACCGCTGTAGATAATTTTGATGACTTTAAAAAAGTGCTGAATGAAAAAGGCGGATTTGTTTCTGCACACTACGATGGTACCGCAGAAACGGAAGAGAAAATAAAAGAATTAACCAAAGCTACTATAAGGTGTATTCCACTAAATGTTAAAAAAGAACCCGGAAATTGTATGTTAACAGGTAAACCATCACCACATAGGGTTGACCACAGCTTTCTTTATTTTTGATTAGAAATTTTATGAAATTTTCGAGTAATATCGAGATATTACGAGGAGATTTCGGGAAATTTATGGCAAAAAGATGAGGTATTCTATGCGTTCTGTGAAAACAAGATTAACCGAATTCAGGTTATTAATCTTTTCGCTAAATTTGTGATAACAAAAATTGCATTTGCTTGCTGAAGCTACCCCCGCAGCTAATTTTTTTAAAAACATTTGCAGAGTAAAAAAAATGTGTTATTTTTGCACTCGCTTTATCAGAAAAAAGCAATGGAATATTGGCCCGTTCGTCTAGGGGTTAGGACGCCAGGTTTTCATCCTGGTAACAGGGGTTCGATTCCCCTACGGGCTACTAATTTAGTTACAAGTATAGCAATGTGAGTGCTAAAAACTCATAATTCATAACTTATAAAAATGGCAAATCATAAATCGGCAATAAAAAAAATAAGAAGCGATGAAACCAAACGCTTACGTAATAGGTTTCAGCATAAAGTTACCAGAACTGCTATCAAAAACCTAAAAGCTACTGAAGATAAAAAAGTAGCTGAAGTGCAATTGAGAAAAGTTGTTTCTATGATAGATAAATTGGTTAAAAAGAATATTATCCACAAAAACAAAGGAGCAAATTTAAAGTCTCAATTAACTAAACGCGTAGCAGCTTTGTAAAACACAGTTGCTTTATACAACTTTAAAAGCCTTCCGATTATTCGGAAGGTTTTTTTATTTATTGGGTTTAATTCCAAAATAAAAATTGCTTTATACCAATAGTGTTTTGAGTAAGCTTGTTCATTTTTTTATCAGCTACAGCCATCTGTTTACAACAAAATTTTAAATAACCATAGGAATTTTTGCTTAACGATTGTTTAATAATAAAAGTAAATAGGATGAAAAAGGAAAACAAAGAAGAACCTACCTATGTTTTGTTCGGCAGGGAGGCTATACATTTGTATAAAATATCTATAGACCTATTAATGGATGCCATAAAAGTAAAATACAAAGTAGGTGCGTATAATGATGTAAAACAGTTTGTAAATGAATCCAAAAATTGGGACGATTTTATGGAGATAGACAAAGCCGACTATCAAAAATTGAAAAACAAACAATATTATTATAAAAGCAAAAACGGGTTTTCATTTATGAACATGTTTAATAAGGAAGATTAGGTATTACTTCTAATTAATGGGTTAAATACAGTTGTACGTTATAAGAAAAAATACCTTGTCCATAGACAAAGATAAGGGTATGGATAATCTAGTTTAGTATAACATAAGGATAGGGGGATACTACCATTCATACGTCCTGTCGGCATCTAATCTGATAAAGATAAACAAGAGTAGGGTAAAACCCCAAAGCGAAGAACCTCCATAGCTAAAAAATGGCAGGGGAATCCCAATTGTAGGTACCAATCCGATAACCATCCCTACATTGATAAAAAAATGAAAGAAGAAAATGGTAGCTACAGCATAGCCAAATGACCGGCTAAAAACTGATTTTTGCCTTTCGGCAACTCGTATTATTCTCAAGATAAAGGCAACGAAAATTAAAATTACTGCAGCACTGCCAATAAATCCCCATTCTTCACCCACAGTACTAAAAATATAATCAGTATGTTGCTCTGGCACAAAGTTGCCTTGTGTACGGTCACCCTCTAAAAATCCTTTTCCGGTAAGCCCTCCGGAACCTATGGTAATCATGGATTGATTGGTATTATAGCCAATTCCCCTTGGATCAACTTCTTTTCCTAAAACAATATTAAAACGGTCTCTATGCCTTTGGTCAAAAATATTGTTAAACACAAAATCCACACTAAACATAAATAAACCTGAAGCCAGATAAATGAGAATTATCTTTGGCCATTCACGTTTGAGTGTAAAATTCTTGAAATTGAGTAAATAAACAAACAGCAGAGTAAGTAAAGAAAAGACAATAATCAAAGCGGTATTAAACCCAAAATATAAAGTGGCAACAAACAAAATCGTCACCAAAAAAACCAGAGTGATATAGATACCGGGTAGCCCCTCTCTATATAGCACAAATACAAGTGTAAAGTAAATCAAAGCAGAGCCGGCATCGGGTTGCAGCATAATGAGAAATACTGGAATTATCAGTATAGCAAAAACACTGAGTTGGGTCTTAAATTTGGTTAAATCCCGGCCTGGTTCGTTAAGGAAATTAGACAAAGCCAATGCGGTAGCTACTTTTGCAAATTCAGCCGGTTGCAGGCTCATACCCCCAAAATTATACCAAGCTCTGGCTCCATTAATAGTGCTTCCAAAGACAAATAATCCTGCCAAACTAATAATGGATATAATATAAAAAACACCTGAGAAACGTTCGTAAAATTTTGCATCAATGGCAATGGTAATGATGATTAAAACAAGAGATAATCCAATATTCCTCAATTGTTTGCCATATATCATTTTACTGTCAAAAATACTTGCAGAGGTGTCTGTAACCGTAGCGGCATAAATGCTCATCCAGCCCAAGGCTACCAATACGATAAAGAACATTACCAATATCCAATCTATACCTGCAAATATGTTACTTGTCCGTTTCCGCAAATTTGGTTTGTTTTTCTTCTTCTAAACGTTTTTTCTCCTCTTCTAATTGTTTTTTCTCTTCTTCTATCCTCAACAATTGTTTTGTGTATTCATCTTGCAAACTGCCTTCAATCATTCGTTTTTCATCCCAAGGCCTAGAGATTTCTCCAGTGAGGTATTTTTCTATCATTAATGTAGCTATAGGGCCTGCCCATCTGGAGCCCCAATAGCCATTTTCCACAAAAATAGCCAAGGCTATTTTTGGATTATCTTTAGGTGCAAATGCCACAAAAATAGAATGGTCTTGTCCGTGTGGGTTTTCGGCAGTACCGGTTTTGCCACAAATGTCCAAGCCTTCTACTTTAGACCATCGGGCTGTTCCTCCGGCATGATTTACCACATTGTACATGCCTTCAACAACCGGATCAAAATATTTAGGGTCTATACTTGTATGCTTTTTTGCAGTAAATTCATCTATTTTAATAGGTTTGCCTCCAATAGCTTTGATGATATGCGGCGTATAATAAAATCCCCGGTTGGCCACTGCAGCTGTCATATTGGCCAGTTGTATAGGCGTAGTTAAAATTTCGCCTTGCCCGATAGCATTGGAAATGGTGGTGGTAGCTCCCCATTTAAAATTTGGGTAGTATCGGTTATACAGTTTCTCATCAGGAACACTACCCCGTACACCTGTGGACAAATCATTATGTAAAAAATCACCAAGTCCAAAGCTCTTTACATGGTCGCTCCATACTTTCATTCCCTCTTCGGCAGTGGGGTATTTTTCAATAATTCTACGATAAACATTAGAAAAATAGGCATTGCATGATTTGTAAATACCTCTATTTAGTGAAATTGGAACGCCATACGACCCACAATGACACTTCATAAAGGCTCTGCTACCTCTGCCATAACGATAGCCGCCATGACAATAAAAATTTGTTTCAGGGGTAATTATTTCTTCTTGTAGCCCAATTAAGGCATTTACTATTTTAAATGGTGAACCCGGTGGATAAGTAGCCAATAAAGCTCTGTCAAAAAGTGGCTGATTGATACTGTCATGGTACAATTTTGTGTAGTTCTTAGATCGTTCTCTGCCCACCAGTAAATTAGGGTTGTATCCGGGCGTAGAAATCAAGGCCAGTATTTCACCGGAAGCCGGTTCTATTGCTACAATACCTCCTCGTTTATTTGACATGAGTTTTTCGCCGTATTCTTGTAATTTTATATCTAAGGTAATAGTAATGTCCTTTCCATTAACGGCAATGGTATCAAACATACCGTCTTTATACGGGCCTATTTCCTTATTAAAACGGTTGCGTTGCATAAATTTAACACCTTTTATGCCACGTAAAACTTCTTCGTATTGTTTTTCTACGCCAATAATCCCAATTAATTCACCTTGTTGATAGTAACTGTTTTCTTTTAAAACATTAGTACTTACTTCGCCTATATAACCAAACACATTTCCGGCAGAATTTATGGGGTATTCCCTAAGTGTCCTTTTCTGGATATAAAAGCCTTTGTATTTGTGCATTTTTTCTTGTAAAAAAGCATAATCTCTTTTTGAAATTTGTGGCACGAAAACGGATGGAATTCTGGGGGAATAGTTTCTGGCTTTCTTGTAACTCTCTATAAAAGTGGCTTTGTCTATTTTTAACAGTTTGCAAAACTCAAGGGTATCCAGAGGTTTTACATCTCGAGGAATTATCATAACATCATAAGAAGGCTGATTGGCCACCACCAGTACACTATTCCTATCGTAAATAAAACCCCTTTCCGGATAGTCGTATTTTATTGCTATGGCACTGTTATTAAGCGGAGAGGGTTTGTATTTATCATCAATAACCTGTACATACAGCAACCTGAAAATAAACAATAAACCCATCAATAATATGGAAAAGTAAGCAGTGAATTTTTTTTCCACCTTTAATTGTTCTTATTTATTAGTAATAAACTGAAAATTATTAAAATAATTGTAAAAATACTTGTTAAAATAGTTCTTGAAAGAATAGTAGTTATTTCTGCAAAGTTAAAGTATTCCAGACTAAAAATGATAAAATGATGAATGAGTGTTATAATCGCAATAAAACTGAGCATCTTGGTAAACGGCAATTTTGTTATTTTAAACACCAAAAAATCTATTTCAGATTTTCTCATAAGCCATTTTAAGATAGGCAGCCTAAAATAAGCTATGGCAAGGGTGGCAGCGGCATTGGTTCCTCCACTGTCTAAAAAAAAATCAATTATTAGCCCTAAAAGGAAACTGCTTACCAACAATAATCCGCGTTCTTTTCTAATGGGAAATAAGATTACAAACAGGATATAAACCATCGGGTTTATATAACCAAACAACAACATGTTGTTAAAGACCAATACTTGTAATAGTATAAGCGAAAAAAACAATGCTATGTTACTTATAATTTCTTTCATTGCTGCTGTGTAGTCTCTATCTCTTTAATTTCTTCCTGATCAAAATTAGTAATAACGTATGCCGGCCCAATAGCACTCATATCGTTAAATAACTTGATATTTACGGTACTGTAAGCATTGGCTTCCTGTTTAAAATCTTGTATGGTTCCTACGGGGAGCCCTTGGGGAAAAATGGTGGACATTCCACCGGTAATAACGGTATCGCCTTGGCTTATATTTGCTTGAATGGGCAAATCAACCAATTGCAATACATTGTAATTTTTACCATTCCAAACCAGTGTGCCAAAATGTTTGCTGTTTTTTAACTTAACATTTATTTTTGAATTGTTGTTTAAAATTGATAAAACCGTGGCATAATTATTTGATACCGTATTTGTTATGCCCAGAATTCCCTTGCTGTTAGCTACTCCCTGATCTGGCCGTATGCCTTGGGATTTACCCACATTTATGGTAAGATAATTATAATTTCTATTGAATTGGTTATTGATTACTTTAGTGGGTAAATAGCTAAATTGCTGTTGGTATAAGGCCGAGTCTGCTTGAGCAATAGTAGGTTTAAGGTTATCCGAATCTTTGTTTGCCAACAGATTTTTTAAGCGGGCGTTTTCATCGAGTAGTTGCTGATTAAAAGTTTTTAGCTTAGTGTATTCTTTAATGTTATTTAATTTGGTGTAAACGTTGCCTGTTATTGCATTTGCGGAATTTACAAATTTACTGTGGTGATAGCTGTGACTTTTGATAACAAATGTAATGGCTACTAACTCTAACAGAAAAAAGAGCAAAAAGTATTTGTTTTTAAGTATAAAGCCAATAATCTGTTGCATTAGGGCGTAACATTTATGAAGTTTCTAATCATCTACTACGTTTGCTCATTTTTTTCTAAATAGCATTTAGTAAACACGGGTTGAAAACCTGAAAGATAAGATAATATTAGTATTTGAATAGCAAAAGACATCTTACTGCAATATTCGATAATGGCTTTAGCCATTATTTCATTAATACAATTTGATATTTTTGCAAGTCTTTTAAGGCTATTCCTGTTCCTCTTACTACTGCTCTTAGTGGGTCTTCGGCTACGTAAACCGGCAGGTCTGTTTTTCTGGAAAGTCGCTTATCCAAACCCCGTAACATAGAACCACCTCCGGCCAAATAAATTCCGGTATTATAGATGTCTGCAGCCAGTTCTGGTGGAGTTTGCGAAAGGGTTTCCATAACCGCATCTTCTATACGTAGAATAGACTTATCTAAAGCCTTGGCTATTTCTCTAAATGAAATTTTTATTTGTTTTGGTTTACCGCTAAGTAAATCCCTACCTTGTACTAAAATATCTTCGGGTGGGTTTTCTAATTCTTCTGTAGCGGCTCCTACTACTATTTTTATATTTTCGGCAGTAGTTTCGCCAATGTACAAATTATGCTGAGTACGCATATAATAGGCTATGTCATTGGTAAAAACATCACCTGCTACTTTTATAGACTTATCACAAACAATACCACCAAGAGCAATAACCGCTATTTCCGTAGTACCACCACCTATGTCTATAATCATATTGCCTTTGGGCTGCATAATATCTATTCCTATCCCAATAGATGCTGCCATCGGTTCATGGATAAGGTATATTTCCTTGGCATTCATGTGTTCTGCAGAGTCTCTTACAGCTCGTTTTTCAACCTCCGTAATTCCAGATGGGATACAAATCACCATTCGCAAAGAGGGCGGAAAGAAAAAACGTTTTTTTATGGAAGGAATTTGTTTTATGAACTCCTTAATCATTTGTTCCGAGGCCTCAAAATCTGCAATAACCCCATCTTTTAGCGGCCTTATGGTTTTTATGTTTTCGTGTGTTTTGCCTTGCATTAAATTGGCTCGCTGACCAATGGCAATAATTTTACCCGTATTTCGGTCTTTTGCAACAATAGACGGACTGTCTATTACAACTTTTCCATTATGGATAATAAGGGTGTTGGCCGTGCCTAAATCTATGGCTACGTCTTCAGTCATGAAGTCAAAAAATCCCATATGGCTTTGTTATTTGAGTTTTATGATTTTTGCGAATGGGCAAATTTACTAAAATTAATGTTTAAAATGTCGTATTCCCGTAAAAACCATAGACATATTGTTTTTATTACAAAAATCTATAGATAGTTTGTCTTTTATAGAACCTCCGGGTTGAATTACCGATTGAATTCCTGCTTTATGAGCTATCTCTACACAATCCGGAAATGGAAAAAAAGCATCACTGGCCATAATAGCACCATTTAAGTCAAAACCAAACTGTTCTGCTTTTGCTATTGCTTGTTTTAAAGCATCTACTCTGCTGGTCTGGCCTGTACCACTGGCACACAATTGTTTGTCTTTTGCCAATACAATGGTGTTTGATTTGGTGTGTTTACAAACTTTTGATGCGAAAATCATGTCGGAAATTTCATTTTCATTAGGTTTAGTATCTGTAACGTACTTAAAACCAACTTTATTGTCCGTTTTACAATCCCTGTCTTGAACCAAATAACCATTTAATGCACTTCTTATGACGGACTTAGGCAATTGTACAGCCTTTTGTTTGAGTAAAATCCTGTTTTTTTTGGCTTTTAATACCTCTAACGCCTCTGCTGAGAAATCGGGAGCTATGACTACCTCACAGAACAGTTTGTGAATTTCGCCGGCTGTTGCTTTATCAATAACGGTATTGGCAATTAAAATTCCGCCAAAGGCAGAAACAGGGTCTCCGGCCAAGGCATCTTTATATGCTTGTAAGAGGGTCTTTCTTTGAGCCAGACCACAGGCATTGTTGTGTTTTAATATGGCAAAAGTAGGGGCTTCATCGGTAAATTCACGCATTAGATTTACCGCTGCATCTACATCTAATAAATTGTTATAACTCAACTCTTTGCCATAAAGTTTATCAAATATTTCTTCAAAATCACCGTAAAATAATCCTTTTTGATGCGGATTTTCGCCGTAGCGTAATGCTTTTCCTGAGGTTTCACTGATTTTTAATCCGGATATTTCGCCATCTGCATTAAAATAATTGAAAATAGCCGTATCATAATTTGAAGAAATATTAAATGCCGCTGTGGCAAAAGATTTTCGCTGTGCCAATGTGGTAGCTCCATTTTGGGAACTAATAATTTCTAAAAAAGACGCATATTGCTCCATAGATGATACACACATCACATCTTTATAATTCTTTGCTGCCGCTCTAATTAAAGAAATACCGCCAATGTCTATTTTTTCAATGATTTCCTCTTCATTTGCTCCGGTGGCCAAAGTTTTTTCAAAAGGATATAAATCTACAATAACAATATCCATTTCCGGAATTTCGTATTTTTCCAATTGTGTTGCATCACTGTCCATACCTCGCCTTGAAAGAATACCGCCAAACACCTTAGGATGCAAGGTCTTAACCCTGCCACCCAATATGGAAGGATAAGAAGTTAGATCTTCTACCGGCACCACAGGAACGCCGCATTGACGTATAAACTTTTCAGTACCACCGGTAGAATACAAGGTAACCTGCTCTTGGTGCAAGGCTTTTATAATGGGTTCTAAATTATCTTTGTGAAAAACGGAAATTAAAGCGGTTTTTGCCTTTTTTAATGAGTTCATCTGGAGAGAAATAATTATTTTTCCAAAGCTACTAAAATAGCATTGTATAAAAGGGTGTTTTTAAGTAATTAATATTAGATAACTTATTAACAAATTAGACTTAGTATTATTATCTAAAAAATTCTTTTCAAGTATGAAATGTTAAAACGAAGAGAAAAACTAATACCATTTCCACCTCAAAATTACTCAATAAAATGTGCTTTTTTATGTTATATTTCGTTGTAAAAATAAACTGTAGCTACGGCTATACTTAATTTTTATGCTTTATCTATCACAAAAATTCATCATTTTATTTTTTGGGTATTTTTAAAGCAGAACTGGTATAAGGCCAATCAACTCATGAACAGCCACAATCATTATCGCACCCGGATTTCTTTTTTTTCTTAAAGAAGAATTTCTTTACTAAAAAGAAAATGGCAACAACAAGAGCAATATAAACCAGAATAGATTGTATCATACTTTTACAGGCTAAAAACAGTATAAGTAAACCATGCTGCTACATAGGCAATTACCGTCATCCCTATTAACTGTATTATTGGCCATTTATAAGAAAAGGTTTCGCGTTTTACAATAGCCAATGTACTTATGCACTGCATGGCAAATGCATAAAACATCATTAAAGAGAGGCCTACCGGTAAGGTAAACAATTTTTTACCGGTATGTTGATTGATGTCATTTCGCATATTTTCTTTTATAGTAGCCGTATTTTCACTGTCGCCTACATTATAAATGGTGGCCAGAGTACTTACAAAAACTTCTCTGGCTGCAAAAGAACTCAACAGGGCAATGCCTATTTTCCAATCGTAGCCCAAAGGCCTTATAGCGGGTTCAATGGTTTTTCCGGCAATTCCAAGATAAGAATTTTCAAGTTTGTATTGAGCTACAGCAGCTTCTAAGTCAGTTTCATCAGTAATGTTTTCGGTATTTTGGTTTTTTACAATTTCTTCTACATTATTAAAGTTAGCCGGGCCATGAGAAGCTAAAAACCATAAAATTATAGAAATGGCAAGAATAATTTTTCCGGCACCAAAAACAAAAGCCTTAGTTCTGTCTATTACCGTAAATAATACATTTTTTAAGGCTGGGGTTTTAAAATTGGGCATTTCTATCACAAAGAAACTTTTACTTTTAATTTTCAATGTTTTATTGAGGATATATCCGCCAATAATAGCAGTTAAGAATCCTAAAACATACAAGCCCATCAGTGTTAACCCCTGAACACTAAGAAACCCCATTATATGTTTTTTGGGGATGACCAAGGCTATTATTATAGCATATACTGGCAATCTTGCAGAACAAATAATAAAAGGTGTAACCAAAATGGTAATCAAGCGTTCTTTCCAACTTTCTATATTTCTGGTAGCCATGATGGCGGGGATGGCACAAGCCGTACCGGAAATAAGTGGTACCACACTTTTTCCGCTCATTCCAAAACGACGCATTATTTTATCCATTAAAAACACCACGCGGCTCATATAACCGGTTTCTTCTAATATGGCAATAAAAAGGAATAAAATGGCAATTTGCGGTATAAAAATTACAACACCTCCTATCCCCGGAATTACGCCTTCACTTAGCAAATCGGTAAGCATCCCTGCAGGAAGGATATCTTTTGTAAATTCGCTTAAGCGGGCAAAGCCTTCATCTATTAAATCCATTGGCAGCGTAGCCCATTCAAAAATAGATTGGAAGACCAATAGCATAATGGCGGCAAAAATTACATAGCCATACACTTTATGGGTTAAAATTCTATCTAATTTTGCCCTGATACCATCCGCTTTTTCAGTATCAACACTGTAGGTTTTTTTAAGGGTATTATTAATTTGTTGATACCGTAAAATAGTTTCCCGGTTTTGCAACTTTTTTAATTTTTCCGGATTTACCTTAAATGTATTTATTTGTTTTTTTATTGTATTATCTATGTTTGACAGATTTTGATGTTGCGTTAAAAACAACCATGACCTGTAAACAGATTGGCCGGTAAAATGACCTGCCAATTCTTTAAAAAAAGAGCTGTCAATTCTTTTTGATAGATTTTCCCACGCGGATTGTTTAACCTTTTTATAGTTTAAAATAAGATTTTTTAGCTCCTGAATACCAATATTTTTTTTAGCCGAGATAAGTACCGCCTGAGCACCTAATTCTTCTTTTAGCTTTTCCAGATCTAAAGTAATTCCCTTACTCTTCATTCTGTCTGCCATATTTATTGCTAATATCGTAGGAATTTCCAAATCTTTAATCTGGGAAAAAAGGTACAAATTGCGTTTAATATTTTCTACATCAGCCAGCACTACTACTATATCGGGGTAGTCTTCTTTATTTACATTTAAAAAAGTTTGCAGGACAATATTTTCGTCTAGGCTACTGGGGTTTATACTGTAAGTGCCGGGCAAGTCGGTGATAACAGCTTTGGTATCGGCAGACAATTTTGCTGTACCTGTTTTTTTTTCTACGGTAACACCGGGATAGTTGCTTACTTTTTGATGGAGTCCGGTTAATTGATTAAACAAGAGAGATTTACCGGTGTTTGGGTTGCCTACTAAAGCAACTTTAATAGTTTTAGACCCGATGGCTATCACTTCACTTTTTTGCATAAAGCTTATTTTTTATTTACTGTGATTAACCGTGCTGTTTCTTTTCTAATAGCCAGATGGCTACCGTTTACCTTTATATATAGAGGGTCTTTTAATGGGGCAATATGAAGTAATTCCAACTCCTTGCCGGGTAAGCAGCCCATTTCTAACAGTTTTAAAGGCACACTTTTTAAAGGTACATTTTCCACAATGCATTTTTCACCCACTTTTAAATCAGCAACTGTTGTCTTCAATTTTTATTTAGATTGATTACAAGTACCATGCGAAAGTAAGGATTTTTTTACTTTTCACTTCAATAAATTAGTGGTATTTTTTCTGTAACAATTATTTTTTACCTTCCTGTTTTAAGATGGTAATGTCTTTGATTATTTGGGCAATATCGTCAGCATTGGTGCCATTATAAAAACCTCTTATTTTTTTGTCTTTATCCACTAATACAAATTGCTCTGTATGGATAAAATCCTGATCACCACCATCACCTTCATCCAATACTGCGAAATAAGATTTTCTGGCTAAATTGTAAATTTGTTTTTTACTTCCCGTAACTAAATTCCATTTACTGTCTATCACCCCTTTTTTATCAGCATAAGCTCTTAAGATTGGAACACTGTCCATAACCGGAGTAACAGAATGGCTTAAAAACATAACCTCATTATCATTTTTAAAATGATTTTGTAACTGCTCCATGTGTGTAGTCATAATAGGACAAATGGTTTTACAACGGGTAAAAAAGAAATCTGCTACATAAATTTTATCTCTGTAATTATCAGCCGTAATGGTGTCTCCATTCTGGTTAATCAATTTAAATTCTGCTATCTTATGGTTATTTTTTATATGTTTTACACTGTCATCTACCAGTTTTGGGTTTACATCAGCAGGGTTATAAACGGGCAATACTTTTTTTGGCGAAAGCAAATAAAACCCAATAAACACCATAATAATAAATAAAATAGCTATTTTAAAAATTGTTGAAAAAGACTTTTTAAAGAATGAAATATCCATTTCCAATTTTTTATTTATATTTGTTCTCTACTTTGTAAACCCCTAATTACCCCCGCAAAGTTATAGTATATGAAAAGAAAATTACCCCTTATTTTCATCTTTTTTATTTGTTTTTCTTATGCCCAGAAAGAACAGAATATATACGATTCCTATCTAAAGGAATTATTGATGCAAAATTCAGATAAACGTATTGCTAATTTTGACACCACTGATAAAATCTGGCGTAAAAATACGATAAACACCATTACATCAGATAACTTTTTGGAGCCTAGTTTTTTAAAAACTACCATGGTGCTGCACATGTTACGGTACAAACTGGAGGATATAGTTTATGAAAAATTGATTAATAGATATTTAACAGCATTGGCCGCTAACAATGAAAGCGTTAAGTTGTCCAATTTTATAGTTTATTTATCAAATTATGAGGAAGAAGATTTAACGGATTTTACCAATGATTGGTTTGTGGGTAAAGGCTACCCCAGCTATGCTCTAAGTTGGTTTCAGAATCAACAAAATGGCAACCTTAGCATAACCATAGAACAAAAACAATCAGACCCTTCTGTAAGTTTTTTTGAAATGCCACTGCCCATAAAAGTAAGTAATGAAGATGGCGACAGCCAAATGATACGATTAGAAATAAGTGAAAATAAACAAAGTTTTACGGGCAATATTCCTTTTGAGATTACAAAATTAGAAATAGACCCGGATTATCAACTTATAACTAAGAATAATACCGTTAAAAAAGGTGTTGACCAACAAAAGCTAAATGCTTCTATTTCATTGTATCCCAATCCGGCAAAGCACTCTTTTAAAATCAAAAATAACAGTGATGCCATAGTAGAAAAAATTTCTATTTATAACATGTTGGGAAAACTGATAATGGAAGAAGACCACCCTTTATTAGCTATTAATTTAAAGCCCTTAAACTTTGGTATTCATTTGGTAAAAATAGAGACTAATTTGGGTACACTTCATAAAACCATTTTAAAAGAAAAGTAGTGTTTTAAATAAGCCACTGACTGTGGTTAATATTCTTTCTAAAGTTTTCTGACAGCATTACATTGCCAAACTTTAAATTGCTTTATAAAAGTTTGTTATCAGTTTTTAACAAACTTTTTAATAGAGCTTAGTTATAAATTTTAATTAATAACCCTTACCTTTGCACGGTTTTTAAGAAAGCATATGGAAATTTTTATAAAAGTATCTCAATTTATATTAAGCCTCTCCATTCTCATTGTATTACATGAGTTTGGCCACTATATTCCTGCCAAAATTTTCAAAACCCGAGTAGAAAAATTCTTCCTGTTTTTTGATTATAAGTTTTCTTTGTTCAAGAAAAAAATTGGCGAAACCGTGTACGGTATAGGATGGATACCGTTGGGGGGGTATGTGAAGATTTCGGGGATGATAGATGAAAGCATGGATACCGAGCAAATGAAAGAGCCGCCAAAACCCTATGAATTTCGTTCTAAACCGGCCTGGCAAAGGCTTATCATTATGCTGGGTGGTGTTACGGTAAACTTTTTATTGGGTATTTTTATCTATATATTAATGATGTATATCTGGGGCGAAAAGTATTTGCCTAATGAAAATCTGAAAGATGGAATATGGGTTCAAAATGAATTGGGCGAAAAATTGGGCTTGCAAACCGGAGACAAGATCATAAGTATAGACGGCCAGCCGGTAGAAAAATTTAACAGTCTGTTTGTTGAATTTGTTAACGGCAACACTTATACGGTTGAAAGGAATGGAGAACTTATCAAAAAAGATATTCCAGTAGATTTTATTTCGCAGTTAGTGGACAGGGAAAAAGAAGAAGCCAATTTCTTAGCTCCGCGAATGCCTTTTATAGTAGGAAAAGTGCCGGATAGTTCGGCAAATGTAAATAGTGGTTTGCAACCCAAAGATTTGGTAATTGCCATTAACGATAAACCGGTAAAATATTTTGATCAGGTAACGGATGTTTTAAAAAATCATAAAAACGAAACACTTACTTTTTCGGTAAAAAGATTGGATAAAACTGCGAATGTAGATGTAAAAGTAGATGATGCAGGGAAGATAGGTGTCTTTTTGGCCGGCACTTCTACAGATGATTTGGAAAAACTGGGTTATTATCAATTTAAAACCAACGAGTACAATTTTATGGAAGCTATTCCGGCCGGTTTTAAAAAAGGTTATGACACTTTTGCTAGTTATCTGAAACAGCTCAAAAAGATTTTTAATCCTGAAACAGGTGCCTATAAGGGGCTGGGTGGATTTGTCTCTATTGGCAGTATATTCCCATCTATCTGGGACTGGCAGTCTTTTTTAAGTATTACCGCTTTTTTATCTATTATGCTGGGCGTTATGAATTTACTGCCCATACCGGCATTGGACGGTGGCCATGTGGTCTTTACACTCTACGAAATGATTAGTGGCAGAAAACCAAGCGATAAATTCTTAGAGTACGCTCAGGTTGCCGGCTTTGTATTCCTAATTGCACTGCTTTTATTTGCTAATGGCAATGACATTTACAGGCATTTCTTTAAGTAGTATAAACCCGTACCTATAAATAAAAAAGCCACTTGGAAACAAGTGGCTTATTGCTGAATTATTTTGTTTTGTTTGTATGTTACTACAAATATATTTTACAAACCCAAAGATTTTCTAAAGTATTAATCTGCCAATAAGATAATTTTATTATCCCGTTGCTCTACAGTGCCTGATTTTATGCGATAAACATAAACGCCTTTTTTATTTTTATGCGGAATAAGATGACTATTCACATCTTTTTCATTTAGGCGAATCATTACATCGCCTTTTGTTAACAATGAAACTATAGGTGCGTGGTTTTGCAACATTTGAAACTCGCCAGATACCCCCGGTACTGTTACCGCATCCACATTGGCGTTAAATATAATTTTTTCAGGCGTTATTATTTGTAAATGCATTGCTATTGAAATTTCAATTGAAAAATTCCAAATTCTAAAAGGTTATATTTTAGAATTTGGAATTTGAATTTTGTTTTTTTATCCTTTTGCTTCGGCCAACATCTTTTCGCCGGCATCAATTGCATCCTGTATAGATCCTTTTAGGTTAAATGCGGCTTCTGGATATTTATCTAACTCACCATCCATAATCATATTAAAGCCTTTTATAGTGTCTTTTATATCAACCAAAACTCCGGGAATACCGGTAAACTGTTCGGCTACGTGGAAAGGCTGAGATAAGAAACGCTGAGCTCTACGGGCTCTATGTACAACCAGTTTATCTTCTTCACTCAATTCTTCCATCCCTAAGATAGCAATAATATCCTGAAGCTCTTTGTAACGTTGTAACAACTCTTTTACTCGCTGGGCACAGTCATAATGTTCTTTGCCGAGAATTTCAGGTGTTAAAATTCTGGAAGTAGAATCCAAGGGATCCACTGCCGGGTAGATACCCAATTCAGCAATTTTTCGGGATAGTACGGTAGTGGCATCTAAGTGGGCAAATGTGGTTGCCGGTGCGGGGTCTGTTAAATCATCAGCAGGCACATAAACCGCTTGTACAGAAGTAATGGAGCCGGTTTTGGTAGAGGTAATACGCTCTTGCATGGCACCCATTTCTGTTGCTAAAGTAGGCTGATAACCCACAGCAGATGGCATACGGCCTAATAATGCTGACACCTCTGAACCTGCTTGTGTAAACCTAAATATATTGTCTACAAAGAAAAGCACATCTTTTCCTTGGCCGTCTCCAGCACCGTCTCTAAAATATTCTGCAATAGTTAGCCCTGATAAGGCCACTCTGGCACGTGCACCGGGAGGTTCGTTCATTTGTCCGAAAACGAAAGTAGCCTTAGAAGTTTTCATATCTTCTTTATCCACTTTAGTTAAATCCCATCCACCGGATTCCATAGATTTTATAAAATCTTCACCATATCTTATAATACCGGATTCTAACATCTCACGCAACAAGTCATTTCCTTCACGAGTACGTTCTCCTACTCCGGCAAACACAGATAAACCTCCATGGCCTTTGGCAATATTGTTAATCAATTCCTGAATAAGTACTGTTTTTCCTACCCCTGCACCACCAAAAAGACCAATTTTACCACCTTTAGCATAAGGTTCAATAAGGTCAATTACTTTAATACCGGTAAACAATACTTCAGTAGAAGTAGATAGTTCCTCAAACTTTGGAGCCTCTCTGTGAATTGGCAAACCATTTTTTCCTTTTTTAGGTAGATTTCCCAATCCGTCAATTGCATCTCCGGTTACATTAAAAAGTCGGCCGTAGATATCATCGCCTACCGGCATTTGTATTGGGGATCCTGTGGAGATTACTTCTTGACCTCTGCTTAAGCCATCGGTAGAATCCATAGCAATACATCTTACTGTATCTTCGCCCGTATGTTGTTCTACTTCAAGTACGAGTACAGAACCGTCTTCTCTGTTTATTTCCAATGAATCGAAAATATTAGGTAGGTCTGAATCGGTTTTAAATTCCACATCCACTACCGGGCCTATAATTTGAGCAACTTTTCCTGTAACTTTTGCCATGTTTTTAATGTGTTTTTTGAGTAACTTTATTTTTTGTGAGACAGGTGTTTTTTAACCTATGCCTGATAAGATGCAAAGATAGTTTATTTCTTTAAATACTGAAATTGTTTTTAAGGAATTTTTCAAAACTGAGTTGTCATAAAAAACGCCGTTTAAAAATCTTTTAAACGGCGTTTTAATCAAAAAATGATAGGGTTTTATTTTAATTTTACATATTAACTGTCCAGGAAAGATAGTACATAGAGCCTATTGAACCTACACCGGGAGCACTTACGTATTCATCTCCTCCAATATTAGTACCGCCAAATTTAATGGTAGATAATATTTTAGGTATTGAATAATTTATCTGAGCATTCACCACATTACGGGCAGCAACTTTACCATTTACAAAAGAAGCCTGATAGAAATAAGTATCTTGCCAGCGATAGTTAATATTAAAACCAAAATTTTTAAATAATTCTGTACTTCCAAAAGATAAATTTACCTTGTGTTCAGGGGTATTAAAACCGGCTTTAAAATCAGGGTCTTCTGCTTGGTTAAAATCAAGCCGGGCATAGGTGTAATTGGCATCGAGATTAAAACGGCCTATCTTAGTATTTATCCCCAATGAACCACCATAAGAATTAACATTAACAGAGGTATTGGTATAGGTTTGGAAAGGCTGGGAATCTCCGTTTGCCAATGCTGCCACAGCCAGTGGAAATTCTGCATCTCCGCTATTTGCTGAACCGTATAATGGAGCGACTACAGTTTTTAAATCGATAAAGTTGGTGTATTTATTGTAATAACCGCTGACATCAATAGCCACTTTACCCAACATACCGCGGTAGCCTAATTCCATAGCTTTTACCTCTTCGGGTTTTATGAGTTCTACATTAGATTTTTCCAAGTCTGCGGGATTTTTCGTTTGGCTAAATTTTCTTACTGATGATAGTGTAAAGGCATTCTCATATCCTTGTCTTCCTACAAACTCCACAGTACCTGTAAAAGGGACAGGAATGCCGGGAGTAGGATTTAAAGCCACGGTTTTTCTGTAACGGTCTAAATTATCTGAAGCAGAACCTACCAAAACTACGTTTCCTAAATCTAAACCTATATACTGGTCTTGTGTAGTTGGATTTCTAAAACCGGTTTGGTAAGAAGCCCTAAAGTTGTGTTTTTTGTTTTCATCAGGAGAAAAAACCAAAGAAACTCTCGGCGAATAATTGCCATCAAAATTTTGTGATTTGTCATAACGAATAGAACCGGTAAATTTTAATTTGTCATCACCAAATTTTTTCTGTAGTTGCAGGTAAGCTCCGTATTCATCATAAGGGATTACACCATCGTAATCTGTGAATATGGTTCCAAAAGAATTTAGTCTATATTGCCTGTAGGAACCACCAACCTGAACTTCTACCACTTTGGTAAGATGGGCAAAATTATAATTAGCATCTACGTGATACAGAGAACTGTTATCTTGAAACTTAGCTCCCTCTGTTAAATCAGGGTTTTCGATAACTTTTGCAAAAGCTTCTTTAAATGCATCGGAACCGGGTACGTATCGCTTATCGTCACTTCTATTCCATTGTGTAACCAAACCACCGGTGAGTTGAGTGATTATATTATTTAATGCACCCAGTTGAAATTGTCCCAATGGTCCTGTAAAATTATTGTTATTTAATAAATTGTTATCGGCAAAAGCCCTTGCTGCGTCATGGTCAAATGGAGTTGGAGCAATACCGTCAAAAATACCGCCTAACGCCGGGTTTAACAGTGCTCCGTTATATGCTAAGGTATAATCCGTAAACCAATCTCTGTGGTCTTTTGCCATTTTGTTCATGTTTATTGCGGCAAAACGGCTATCATAGGAATCACCTGCAGACTCTGCCGTATGGTAACCCCTAACAAAGAAATTATCATTTCTAAATTCCAATTTGTGTTGTTGCATGGTAAAATCTTTTATGGCATACCTGTTTGCTCCTTGATAGATGGTATTTCCTGTGCCTACTTTGGTATTCCAGATAATTTCAAAATCATTTTCAAAAGGCCTAAAGTGTAGGGCTACATCAAATTTGGCACTTTCTGCATTATAGTCCATCAAGTCTTTTTCCATATATCCGGTACGGGCAACAGTAACGCCTACAGGGCCGCCCAAAGCAGTCCAGTCAAAAGTGTTGGCAACTTCATCTCCATATATATTCAAACCGTTATAAGCCGGATCACTGGATTGCAATTGAGGGTTGTCATAATCGCGATAATCAGTGGCGAAAAATTCTGTACCTTTTAGAAAAGAAAATGTAGTCTTAGCAGCAAATTTTTCACTAAAAATATAAGCTGCACGTACACCACCGTCAAAATAACTATTAGTGCCGGCCGCTTCTTGTGTAGTTAATCCGGTTTTTACAAAAGCAGAAATTCCGGGGTGATCAAAGGGGCTCTTACTTGTCATAAATAAAATTCCGTTAAAGGCATTGGCACCATACAGGGCAGAGGATGCCCCTGGTAATAACTCTACGCTTTCCACATCCAGTTCACTCATTCCGAGAAGGTTTCCAAGCGGAAAGTTTAAAGCCGGTGATGCATTGTCCATGCCGTCCACCAACTGCATAAAACGGGTATTGGCAAAAGTAGCAAAGCCTCTGGTATTTACAGAGTTAAACGTTAAGCTGTTGGAGGAGACATCTACGCCTTTTAAATTTTCCAAACCTTGGTAAAACGATACCGAAGAGGTGTTTTTAATATCTCTTACGTCCATTCTTTCAACCGTTACAGGAGATTCTCTTATACTTTCGGGTGTTCTGGAAGCGGAGATGACCACTTCGTCTAGACTGGTTTCAGACTCCTCCATTGAAACATCTAAATTTTGTTGATTCTGGCCTATTTCAATAACCTGAGAATTATAGCCTAATATTGAAAATTCAATATCAAAGGGCGGATTTTCTTTTAGTTTTATCGTATAATTACCATCAAAATCAGAAGTTGTTCCAAGGGCTTTTCCTACTATTTTTACACTAACACCTGGTAAGGGTTCTCCGGATTTGGCATCTATAACTGTACCTGTAACTGTTGTTTGTGCTACGAGCCACATGGAACAAAAAAACATTAATACTGTTGCGAGTTTTTTTATCATAATTGATTTTTAAGGGGTTAATTTTATTGCAAAATACAATATTTTTCCAAATCAAAATACAATATCGTTTCAATTCACTATGCGTACATAGTTTTTTAATTGAACTCATCTCGAATTTTAGGTTTTAACCGAAAAAGGAATAAAATTTGCTCAGGTGAGGTGCTTTTTAAAAGTCATAACATTGTGTTATGAGTAAAAAGGTTTATTAAAATTTAATTAGCTTTCTATTTACTGTAGCTTTACCATTTTTTACCTGTACGATATAAACACCGGAAGTAAGTTCCCGAAGTTTAATCTGTTTGTTAAATAGGGGACTTGCCTGATTAAAAACAGCCTGTTTTACACTTCTTCCACTCAGGTCATAGATGATAATGGATACCGGATCTGCTGTATCTGGCCTAAAAGAAATATTTACAGCATCTTTAGCAGGATTTGGGTAGATAGCAAAATTGGCCAGTTTAAATTCACTTGTTGAGACGGTTTGGTTGGTTTCGCAAATTTTTAAAGCCCATGAATTTAAGATGCCGGTATCCTGCTCGGAATTATCTACCACTTTTAACTGCCATATACCTGCGGCATCCTCATTTTTAAATGAATTTAATAATTCGGCAGGTTTGACAATTCCATTAATTGCAGGGATACTGTTGTTACATGTTAAATCAGGAGCATCATCATCAAAAACGGCATCAATATTTTGTCTTTGGACAGAAGTTCCGCCACAGCTTCTATCATAAATTAAAATTTCTGTTCCGGCAGGAGACTTTAGGAATACCTGCAAATCCCATAGCCAGGTATGATTAATATCTAATGTTACTTCTACTTCTGACAGGGTAAAACTATCATTAATCTGTATGGAAGAAACCACACCATTAGTATCATTATCAGGAATAGCTTTGGGAATATCGGTGGCGGCAAAAGTATTGCAAGTGGTGGTAAAATCGCCAATGGTAAATGGTTCTTTGTTAATATTGTAAAAAATATTATTGGCTGCAGCTACCATAATTCTGGCTTCATAAGTGGGGGTATTAGGTACTGTAATCTCTTGGCTTCCGTCATTTGGGGTGTTGGCTGCCAAAACCGTATCAAAAGTAAAACCGCCATCTATAGAAAGCAGAATGTTTACGTTATTCGCATTTATACCGTTAGCATCCGTTCCTGCCACATCCCATGATATGGTTTTTGTGCTGCCTATTTCCCAGTTTATGTTGGTATTATTCTGTGAAGTTACCACAAAGGGGCCGGCCGCTTCATTAACCGTAATTTTTATTTCATCCGAAACGGTTTGGCCTTCTCCGGGGACATTATCCCTCACCGTTAATGAAAAGTTCAAATCTCTGGATATATTGGGCAATACTTCCCAGTTTTCATTGGAGCTGCCGTAAATTTG
>PDWI01002371.1_pt1 | contig 28391 bp, 18 predicted proteins | sample 1430891 | NCBI WGS metagenome assembly PDWI01 (sample SAMN01162508, study PRJNA174530) | Oral metagenome, whole genome shotgun sequencing project. | biome: Marine environment; feature: Marine mammal; material: Swab sample of the gingival sulcus; isolation source: swab sample of gingival sulcus... | reverse complement strand
AAAGTACACGAAAAATAAACTTTCTTATCCTACTGATGATGCAGTGATTAAATCGGTTTATTTAGCTTTGAGGGAGGTCTCTAAAAAATGGACACAACCTATTAGGAATTGGGGATTGATTTTAAATCAATTTTTAACTATTTTTGAAAACAGAATTCAAGTATAAAACTCGAACTCTGTTTTTAGAACTTACACACTTTTAGGGATAGTGTCATTTTTTTGTCAAAAAATTTTGTCAGAATAAAAAAACACTATATCTTTGCACACGCAAACGAGAGGGAAACTTCTTTAAGCATAAAATTGGTGTGGTAGTTCAGTTGGTTAGAATACCTGCCTGTCACGCAGGGGGTCGCGGGTTCGAGTCCCGTCCATACCGCCACTAAACAAGCCTTTTAGAACGTACATTGACGTTTCTAAAAGGTTTCTTGTTTTATCCTATATACTAAAACTTGCCGATACACGCAGATAAAAACATTAAAATAAAAATAAAATTATGGCAAAGTTAAGATTAAGAATAGATAAGTACCACCCAGATGAAAATAGAAATGTTACAATACGTTTAGAATTTGTGTCAAAATCTAAAATGGCACCGTAATTAAATCAGACCAAGAATATATTTGACTAGGTTTTAAAGGCAAAAGAAATAGAATATTTATCTTTTTTGTCTGTCCACAAATTATTTTTATCGAACTAACGTTAAATCATACTTTCAGAAAAAACAAACTCCATAAATCAACCAATGCAATTGATTTATGGAGTTTTAAGTTTTCTAAAAGAGTGAATAAAAGTTAAAACACAGACATTATTTAACTTTAAAACAGTCTCTTACATTTTATTGAACGCATTATTTACTAAATATTTTTGAAGTTCTTATTTTGGTAATTTTACCATACTTTTTCTTTATCTGTTTTAAGTCAGTATGCTTAGGATCAGACATAATCACGATAGTTATCGGTTTTCCCTTCACATTTTCTTCATAAAACTTCACAATCTCATCAAATTGGATATTTTTAATTTTTTCCATATTAACTTTTGCTGGGTCAGCACTATATCCTACCTTTTTCCACGCATCATAGACAAGAGCTTTGTTTCTAAATGAAGGTTTGTCGGTTAAATAAGATTGCTTAATACTTGTTCTCACATTTTCCATTCTATCTGGATATTGAGGCATATCAGAAATGATTTTTACATACAAATCAATAGCGTCTGCCACTTTATCAGGTTGTGTTCCTACAAATCCGAGAAAGAACGACTTTTTATTTTGCAATGGAGGAGTAGAAAACATTCCATAAGTTGTATATGCCATAGAGTTGCTTTCTCTAATCTCTTGCATCAATAATCCGTTAAAACTTCCACTCAAATAGTGTCTAAACGCTGCATATTCTACATCATCTGCAATCGTATAATTTTTACCATTAATATAAAAATAGACTTTGGCTTGTTGAACATTTTTATTCGGCAAGAAAAGAATTTTTGGTTTTTCATACGTTACTCGCTCTTTTACAATGGGCGACTCACTGGGTTTCACATTTTGTTTTAGCGGTAAATTGGCTTTTAACAAAGGCACTAATTCTTCAACAGATAATTTTCCTGTGTAAAACACATCTAACTCATAATCTGTTGCTCGTACAATTTCCCCTGTTAATTCAAAACGTTTCAAATTCAAGACATCTTCCAATGCCAATCTATCCAAATAAGACGATTTCTCGCCATACATTGCATAAGAAAGTAAAGCATCTTCTTGAATTCCAGGCTCTTTTTGTTCTACATATCGTCCGTTGTAAACGCCCCCTTTTAATTGGTTTAACTGTTTGTCGTCTAATTTGGGCATTAAAATTTGCCTTGTCATCAAATTACAAATCTCTTTTAATTTCGCTTCATTTCCCAACAATAGGATATTAAAATAATTGGAACTTACCGAAAAACGACACTGTCCACCCAATTCAGAAAATTCACGACGCAATGTTTGAGCATCAGTGCTTGGCATAATACCTGCTGAGTTCATTAATTCAGTTGCATATTCCAATTTAGGCATTTTCGTAGTCCCTACTCCATATCTCAAATTCATAGAAAAGACATCGTTTTCCGTATTTTTCGTATAATGCAATCTAATGCCATCATACAATTTAACCACTTTTACATCATTAAAATCATTGTACTTTTCGGCTACTTCGCTTACTGGAATGTTTTGTATAAATTTGGCATATTCCGATACTCCTGTTTTTTGTTGGTCAACAGGTTTGATGTTTGGTTTTTTCAGTTTGGTTTTATCGGGTTTTCCTTTTTGAATAGAAACGGTTATTTTATTGCCCGACAAATATTTTTTAGCAATTCTTTGCAAATCTTCTTTGGTTACCGATGCTATTTTTTCTGGTAAATTATTGTAATAATCAAGCGGCAAATCATAAATAAAGAGATTTCTTAACATTTGAGATTTAACCTGAGGATTTTCCAAAGCCAATTTTTTCTCTCTTAACATCTCGTTTTTAACCGATTCAATCAACCAATCTTCAATTTCTCCATTTTTAATTTTATCTACCTCTTTCATTACGATTTTTTCAGTTGCTTTATCCGATTCAAAAAGTCTCTGATTTACATCATAATAAGGAACTGCAACAACCAAAACACGACCATCTAATTTTCTACTATCCAAATAAGCAGCAGCACCAAGTACATCTCCGTCAAGCGTTAATTTGTCCAAAAGTCCTGTTTTACTTGAATTAGAAAGCAATTGTACACAGAAAGAGAGCAAAAATTCGTCTTTATGATTTTGCGGTACACCTTGATACGCCCAATAAACACGAGGAGTGTAGGCTAACTTTTTAGCATATTTAGCACTTTTTTCAAAAGCATTTACATTATATTTTTTTCTTGTTGGTGATTTTTTAGCTGGAAGTTTAGCAAATGTTTTGGCAATCAATTCTTTTGTTTTTTCTGTATCAAAATTTCCCACTAAAACCAATGCCATATTTTCAGGCACATACCAAGTTTGATAAAACTCTATTAATTTGGATAATCTGGGATTTTTTAAGTTTTCTGCCGAACCAATAACATTTCTTCCATAAGGAGTACCCGGAAAAATAGAACTATGCAAGAAATCACTAATATGTGTATTCTCCATATCTTGGTACAAATTGTACTCTTCAAAAACATTTTCTAATTCAGCTTGAAAAGAACGAAATACAGGATTCATATATCTTTCCGAATACAGTTCAAGCCATTTTTCCATTTGATAAGCAGGAAAAGAGTTCAAATAGACAGTCATATCATAGCTGGTATAGGCATTTAGCCCTTTTCCTCCCATTCCATCAATAAGATACGAGAACTCATTGGTACGAGTATATTTACCTGCTTCAATGGAAAGTTCATTGATTTCTTTCTCTATTTTAGCACGTTCTTCTTTGTCTTTACTGTCAGAAAATTGGTCATATAATTTGATAATTTTTTCGTAATAAGGTTTCTCCTTCTCCCAATTTAATGTTCCTATCTTTTCTGTTCCCTTAAAAAGAACGTGTTCAAGATAGTGAGCCAATCCTGTAAATTCTTCTGGGTCATCATAAGAGCCGACATTAAAAAGCACCGAGCCTTGTACATCGGTATGATTTTTATCTTCCCATAAATAAACCGATAATCCGTTGTCAAGTTTATAATAAGTAAAAGGTTTATCTTGTGCAATTAGTAATTTACTTGCCAACAAGACCAATGTTAATGTTAAGATTTTTTTTATATTCATCGTTGTTATTAATTAATTATTTTTTTTCAATTGCAAAGATACATTTTTTTTAATCAAAAGCAAGATTCAGATTCTCGTTTTAATGGTTCGGTAAATATTTTTAATACTAAATAACATTTCTCAGATGTAATTTCTCACCTTAAAAGAACAAAATGATAAAATCAACTACTTAAAAAAATACGACCAAACATTAAAAACAAAAAAAGAGGTTGTCCTTTTAAAGACGACCTCTTTTTTTTTATAACTATTTATCTATTTTAGTGTAAATTTGGATTATTTACTTGTTCCACTTCTGGAATTTCATAGACCAATCTTTTATCATCATATTTAATCGTATTTCCTTTTAATGCGTAATGATTATTTCCTCTTGTTATAGAAGATTTAAATCTTTTCATAACAGATAAAGCCTTACCTTCACCCCACATTTCAAATCTCCAATTCTTATGAATTTCTTCCAATAGTTGAGCATTAGTAAAACCATTTATATTAGCATTTTGATTACGTTCTGCCAATAATTTTTGAAGGGTCGTTTTTGCTTTTGCATCATTATTCAAACGTGCATTTGCTTCTGCATTTATTAAAAACATTTCAGCAGTACGCATAAAACAAATATCATTTACCCATTGTCTATCACCTCCTACTTTTCTATCCTTTGCATAAAATTTAAGCCAATTTATATAAGGATAATTAGGGTCTGCTAAAAACCATTGTTTTCGCTCATCATCATTAGAAATTGTTGCAAACAAATTAGCGTCTATCGCTTTCATCTCACCTGCCATAGCATAACTATAAGTAAACACATCAACATGTCCCCAGAAAGACCGCAACATTCCAGTGTTATCAACAGTAATATCAACTCCCCACATCCAAGCAGGAGTATCTACTGTTCTAAATCCACTTTCAACGATTTCTTTTTTAGTCATTAATGGTAAAGAAAGTAAGTCCTCAGTTAAATCTACAGCCCCTTGATAATCTTCAACATATAATTTACAATAAGCTAAAATTCCTTTTGCAACATTAGCATCAATTTCAAATTTTAAACTTCTTGTATAGTCTGTCAAAGCATTAAGTGCTTTTTCTAAATCAGCAATCGTTTTGCTCATTATTTCATTAGGAGTAGAAAGTCCTGTTGTTGCTACTGTTTTTTGAGTAGTATAATAAGGAATAACCTTTATATCTTTCCATTCTCCATAATTCCCTGCATATATTTGCAATAAATTATAATAGGCATATCCTCTAACAAATTTTGCCTGTGCAACATAACTCGCTAATTGTTTATCAGTAGGAATAGTATCATTAAAGTCATCCAACATATCATTAGCTGATTTTATCAAACTATAATAATATCTCCAAACTTTATAAGTAGAAGATGATGTTTTAAGATAACCTGTTAAATCTTCTGCATCTCTAAACCAACCATAAACAGAATTTATTAATGCCATATCACCTGACATCATATCAGTTTTTATATCAATGGATTTTTGCCCAAAATCATCATGATCCTCAGTTCCACCTGTTCCTCCTATAAAAAGGTTAGAATACATACCAAAAACTCCACCTTTAACAACATTAGGGTTGTTTTTTTCAACTAACTCTTTTTTTTGTTTAGCACTCATTAATGCTTCTGGGGTCTGTTCTAAAAAATCTTCTGAACACCCTGTAAATATTGTCAGCAATAAAGAAAGTGACAATAAATGTATTTTATTTATTTTCATTTTATATAATTTTTATTGATTAAAATGTTAATTTAGCACCAAAAGTAACTGTACTAACAGGTGCATAATCACTACGTCCATTTGCTCCTGTTAAACTACTAATTGGAACAAAACCTTTTCGTGCAGATAACAACATTAAATTTTCACCTGTTACATATAAACTTAATTTACTTAACTTTAATGGTTCTAAAAGTTTATTTGAGAAATTGTAACCCAATCGTATATTTGATAAGTGCAAATAAGAATTACTTGTTAAGAAACGAGTAGAAAATGAGGATTGATATTTAAAATTTTGTACCGCATCACCTGTATAATTATTAGCTATTCTTGGTACATCAGTTTTTTTATTAGTTTCTGTCCAACGATTTTCTATATCTTTATGATAATTTCTTTCACCTATTGAAACATTTCCATTCATCAACGAAGCATAAATATAATCATATCCATATCCACCAATACTATATGCAATAGTAGTGTTTAATTCAAATCCATATGCTTCAAGGTCAAATCCAAAACCACCTGCTAACTTAGGTAGAGCAGATTTACCAACATATTTTTTAGTCGCTTTGGTATAATCATTTGTTTTTTCAGTCACAAGTTTATTGATTTCATTTTTTGTTGTATATAACAACATATCTTTAATCAATTCTTTTGTACCATCTTCTTTTTCATTATAATATGAGTTCCAAAGTGCCTCCCCTGTGTTTTCATCAACTCCTGCCCACTCTCTCATATAATAATCATATAAGCTATGGTCTTTTGACCAACCATAAGCTCCTTGTACTTCATATGGTTTTTCTTTGCCCGTTGTTATATCAAGAGGCATTTCTAACATTTTGTTAGCATAATGACTAATATTTCCTCTTAAAAACATTTTCACTCTACGAGTATCAAGAACAGTCGCTTTCAAAGTTACCTCTATTCCTTGATTAAGAATAGCACCTTCATTATAGGTTTTAGTTGCTACTCCAGTAGAGGTTGCTAATTGTCTGGAATATAAAAGATTGTCTGTTCTTTTATGAAAATACTCTATTTCACCTGTTAATTTTTTATCAAATAATTCAAATTCTATCCCTGTATTAAATGTTTTACTACGCTCCCAAGTTAAATCTTTATTTCCTAAATAAATTAAAGATAAAAAGATTTGATCTTGTAGGTTACCAACTGCATATAAATTCTCTGTTGGATAAAATTTAGCTGCACCAGGAGTTAAAAAAGATTGATTTCCTAATATACCATAACTTACTTTATATTTTAAGTTATCTACCCAATCAATTTCTTGCATAAAACTTTCATTATTCAAAGCCCAAGCCAAACCAAATGAACCAAATGTACCCCATCTATTCTCTTTGGCAAAACGAGAGCTACCATCAGAACGAATGGTTAGGTGTGCAAAATAACGCTCATCATAATTATATTTTAATTGTCCAAAGTAACTTTCAAGAGTATATCCATAAGAATCTGAATTAATAGCTTCCATAATGATTGCATTGCTCAACTCCCAATTATCTGGTTTTGCTATTTTATTTTTTCTTGCTGTCGTATAAGAATATAAATAAGCATTGGTTTCGTGTGCAACAAATCCCTCTAAACTATGGTCTGCAAATTTATCTTTATAAGACAATATTTGATTGGCAGTTAATCCAACTAAATTAGAGCTTGATTTGGCTACACGCCCAATTCCTTCTGCATCTCCATAATATGGGTTTACTAAAGAACTTTCCAGACTTCCAATATACTGAAGCCCTACATTAGCAGTCGCTTTAAATTTATCAAAAAATTTAGCTTCAATCATTGAGTTAGCAGTAAGTTGATGCGATTTAAGATTTTCTTTATCCAATTGCAAAGCACCCGCAGGGTTAATACCAAATGCATAAGGACGTCCCCAAGTACCATAATCATATCCGTATTTACCACCTCCTATTTTTTCATCAAGTTCTTTATCTCCATTTACATCTCTTTGAAATACACCATAAACACTTGGCATAAAATTAACAAATTGAAAACCATTGTTTTGGTTATCTCCTTGCCCTGGTGTATTGCTTTCTAAATAAGTATAAGTCATATTTACATTTCCTTTTAACCACTCTTTTACTTTATGGTCAAGGTTAAGACGAGTATTAATACGAGAGAAATCAGAACCAATATAATATCCTTCGTCTTTTAACAAACCAACAGAGGTAAAATAACTAGTATTACCTTCTCCGCCAGATATTTTAACATCAACTTGACTTCTTTTTCCAGCACTAAAAATATGGTCAGCCCATTTCTCTGGTGTATATCTTCTTTTAAAACCTGAAACAAATTTCCCAGTAGTAGGGTCTATTAATTTATCTACATCACCAAGCCAAACATTAGGCTGTTTGCCTTTTGCAAATAAAATATCAAATAAATCTTTATAAGCCTCTTTATTGATTTGGTCAATAGGTGTTGCTGGATTTGTTAAGGCATTTGCATTTCTTACAGCCTCCCAAGACAATTCCGCATATCTTTCAGGGCTACTAATTGTTTCATAAAGCGGTATCCATCTATTGTTCTGTCCTACTTTTGCCTCTACTTCTATTTTAGAAGAACCTTTAACACCTTTTCTTGTAGTGATCAAAATAACTCCATTAGCACCCCTTGAACCATAAAGAGCTGTTGCAGTTGCATCTTTCAAGATGGTTGTACTTTCAATATCACTTGGAGAGATAGAACTAATATCTCCATAATAAGGCATACCATCAACCACGTATAAAGGAGCTGCACTTGCATTTACTGAACCAACACCCCTAATAAGAATAGAAGCATTAGAACCCGGTTGTCCAGAAGTATTCATTACTTGCACACCAGCAACTTCACCCGTTAATGATTTAGTTACCTCTGCTGTACTTTTCTTTGACAATTCTTCACCCGACACTTTTACAGCCGAACCTGTAAATGTTTTCTTTTTAGCTGTACCATAAGCAACAACAACAACCTCGTCAAGTTGAGATACATCTTGTTCCATTTCCACTACTTGATTAGGTTTAGCAGGTACTTTTACCGTTTTCATTCCAATAAGTGAAATAACAAGAGTTTTTGCAGATTTTTTTACTTGCAACTTATACTTCCCATCTGCATCTGTCAACATTCCGTTGGTAGTACCTTTTACTACCACTTTTGCTCCCACAACAGCTTCACCCGTTTTGGCTGATACAACCTTTCCGGAAGCCACTTTTGTTTGAGCACTAACCACACTAACGCTTGTCACTAACATCAGACAAGCCAATACGTACTTTAGTTTTCTCATAAATTTAACATTTTTATTAAATAATTTAAATTAAAAATCTTTTATAAAACTATAAAATAGAAAAGATTTTCTTTTTTTCAATTTGCAAAAGTACAACATATATTTTATTTCTACAAATAAATGAGACTTTTATCATATATCAAAACAACATTTTAGTGTTTCATCTATTAGATTTTAGAAAAAAGAGTAAACTTTTTTTGATTAAAAATAATCTAAATTCAATTTCATTTTAGTGTTTTTCTACTTTTTTTGACAAGCATAATAAATGTTAAAAGACAAACCGATATATTGACCACAATTTTAACATTTGGACTAATTGAAAATTGATAAACTTCTTAATCCAACAAAAAAAATGTGTGATAAGACAAAATATTCTTTTTGAAAAAAAACAATTTTGGGAGGAGTTTTTCAATACTTTATTCTAAAAAACGTAATACAATAGGCAAAAATTTTAGATGTTTTTTGAAAAAACAAAAAGGAATTACTAGTCTCGTTCGCCTTGTTTAACACATCTTTACAATAATGTTAATTTTTAGTTAAAAAGGCATTCTAGATACTTCTCGCACTTTGTATTGTAATTAACGGGAAGCCCGAAACATTACAAACACGATGTTTTGTAATCAACGGGAAGCCCGAAATGTTAAAAACACAATGTTTTGTAATTAACAGGAAAGCCGAAATGTTAAAAGCACGATGTTTTGTAATTAATCGGAAGTCCGAAACATTATAAACACAATGTTTTGTGATTAATCGGAAACCTGAAAGATTAGAAACACGATGTTTTGTAATCAATCGGCGAACCAAAACATTACAAACACGATGTCTTTATAATTAACGGGAGTTCTGGTTTTTATCTTAACTGCAAAATTAGTAAAGTTCGTAAAGACGGTACATAACGCTCACGTCATAGCGAGTGAGGTACGAACGAAGCTATCTGTTATTAATGTGATAATACGATAATATGTTAATTTGTTAATGTGGCTATGACGCTCACCACTTCCATCACTCTATCACTCCCATTACTTCATCACTATTTTTTTACCACAAAGAACATTAAGGTTTTCGCGAAGGTCGCTAAGACGATAAATAACGCTCACGTCATAGCGAGTGAGGAACGAACGAAGCTATCTCGTATATATTAGCTGTTAGCCATTGGCTATTGGCTTTTGGTGGTTGAGTGTTTAGGAAGGGATTGCTTCGGCTTCGCCTCGCAAAGACGGATTGATTTTGCTACATTGTCACATTTACATATTAACAAATTACCACATTAATAGTGGATTGCTTCTTCTCTCGTGCCTCGCTCATCGCAAGGACACTCACCACTTCATCACTCCCATAACCTCATTACTTTCATCACTATTTTTTTAACGCAAAGGTCGCTAAGTTTTTCGCAAAGGTCGCAATAACGCTTTCGCTCTTTCTCCAACTTCCCTCTTCCCACTTAATAGCAAACACGCAAGAGTGAAAAAGATTTTTTTGCAAAGGCAAGAAAGGGAGTAAGTCGTTTATTGAGAGACTTTTGCTTTTTCTTCTTTTTCTATTTGCGACAATCGTTTTTTGATTTGATGTTGTATTTCATCGTTTGTTGTGTAGTTTTTTTGCAAACTTAATAAATACTGCTTGGCTTGAAAATCATCTCCTTCTTTCATATAAATATCCGCCAAAAGAATAAAACTTTTTGCCAACCAATAGGAGTGTGATGTTCCTATTTGAGCATAATCCATTATCTCTTTTTCTGCTTTATCCAGCATTTGAAGCGAATAATAGGTTTTGGCAGTAAGATATTTCGCTTCTGCACCAATAGAGGTACGAGTATTTATAGATATTTTTCTCAAATCTTTCAATGCTTGGCTTGGCTGATTTCTTTTCAACAAGATGTTGGCTCTATTCAAAAGTGCCTCATATCGTACCTCTTCGCCTGCTTCTGTGTCAGTTAAAATTTTCTTCACAATCATCAGCGTTTCTTTATCATTATGAAGCAAAGAACTACTTCTTAACGCCCCTTGTTGGGCTATATCTTTGTTTTCTCTTGTTTGTGCCACTTTGTACAATTCTTGAAAATAACGCAAAGAAAGTCTATAATTTTTCTTTTCAAAAGATATTTCACTCGCCCTTAGGATTGCCCTTTCCAAAAAAGCACTTTTGGGATTATCTACAATTTCAGCATATGCGTTTAAGGCCTGCTGTTTTTGATGTTGCTTATAATAACTTTCGGCAAGATAGAATTGGGCTACATCACGAAACTTTCCGTTGGGATAGCTTTGTTGCAAATACTTTTTCAACCGAATAATTGCGTTTGGATAATCGGCTTGTAAATAGCGTTTTTCTGCTGTTAAAAACAAGATAGAATCGGCGTGTTGGGTTTTATTAGCATCGTCTATCCTTCCTATTTTTTGTGCATATTTTAGATGCGATGCCACCTTATCGGTATTTATGGCAATGGTTTCAAGTGTTTCAAAAGCCGTTTGAGCTTCTTCACTTGACGGATATTCGGCTATTATTTGCTTAAAGATAGGGCTTGCTTGTTGGTATTTTCGTTTTTCAAAAAAGATAAGTCCTTGTTCCAGCTTAGCAGTAGCATAGTATGGGCTGTGCGGATATTTTTGGGTTAGTTTTTGAAAACTTGTTATGGCTTTCTTATCGTTATCAAGCATAATATAAGAACGTCCTATCTCATAAAGAGCATTGTCAGCATATTGAGATTGAGGATATTGAGCAAGCAAACGTTGTAATTTTCTTATTTTATTGTTATACTTCTTCTGCAACCCTTCAATATAGGCGGATTGATAAAGTGCATAATCGCCATACCTATTTTTTGTCGCCGAATATTGATAGTGTTTGTTGGCTTTGGCAAAATTTCTTTGATAAAAGTAAATATCCCCGACCCTATTTTGTGCGTCAACATATTGTTTCTTACCTTTTGCTTTTTCTTTTTGCAGGTAGGTCAAAAACCAAGACAAGGCTTTTTTGTATTTTTTTTGTACAAAATAAGCATATCCCAAAGCATAAAAAGCATCAATATAGTTGGGACTTTTTATGACCTTAGGACTGTTGAAAAAATGTACTAAATCCAAACTTGCTTTTGAATATTGTTGGGTATTAAAATAACTTTCAGAACGCCAATAAAGAATATCGGGGATATATTCTCCATTGGGTAAAGTGTGCTTTGCCAAAGTAAAATAATTGATAGCCACCGAAAACTTTTTGTTGATAAAAGCATCTGTTCCAAGGTTATATTCTAAATATTGCTTAACCCTTCTCAGTCTTGGAGTAAGTCTTCTTACTCTCAAAATAGACTTATAAGCCTCATAAAAATTATTGGAGGTTAAATAACCATTGATTAAACTTTCGTGGGCTTTGTTCACATTTTTAGAATTAGGAAACTCTTTGATAAATGCTTCAAAACTTTTTATGGACTCACCAAATCCCAATTCAGATTCGTAGGTTGCAAGAGCGTAGTTAAACATAGCTTCTTCTCTCACTTGTGGATTGAAGTGTGTTTGAAGTGCCGATTGAAACGACATTCTCGCATTGTTTTTATCATTTATTTTGATAAAGGCATTCCCCAATTGCAGATAAGCATTTTCAGTAATTTCGTCATTTTCGGTTGTAACTTTTGAAAAACAGTTGATGGCTTTCTTAGGTTGTTCCAATTTCAAATAACTAATCCCCATACTATACAATTCATCTCTTTGCAATATTACATTACTGTTCTCATACTTAATAAAATAATCAATTGCTTTTTGATAGTTTTTATCGCTATAAGCCTGTTGAGCTAACATTTTATACAATGCAATATTATTTTTGTTATTAGGGAATTTTTTGAATAATGCCCTAGCCCTCCTGTTGGCTTGTTCAAATCTTTTTAGAAAAAAATAAATTTGTGTTACATAATAAGGAGCTGTTCTATTAAATTGCGGATAATTCTCAATAGGCAATAAGTTTTTAAGGGCTTGTTCGTATCTTTCAAGCAGATATTGTGAGTATCCAGCATAATATTGAGCTACTATTGAATAGGGTGTTTTCTGCTTTTTGATAAAATTAAAAACATCTAACGCATCCTCTATTTTATGGGTATATAGCAACGAATACCCCATATACAAAAGACATTTATCTTTTTGTTCACCCACTAAATTACGAATAAGCACTTTTTCAAAATAGAGTAATGCCGCCTCATATTCTCCTTGTTCGTATTGCAACATGCCCAACATATAATAAATAGCATCAAGATGAGGAGTGTACGGATATTTTAATAGATAACTTTTAAGTTCTTTTTCAGCAATTGGCTTGCGTAATTTATAAGCATTTACAGCCTTATAATATTTCGCTTCTTCCACAAGAACTGACGAATTAGAAGTTACCTCTTTTAAGTACAAATCAAAATAATAATACGAAATGGCATACTTCTGCTGATTATAATATGCTTTGGCTTGTTGAAAAATGGGTTCTTTTTCTATATCTATTTTCGTTTGCTGTGCCTCCAATTTCAAAACAAAGGCAACAAATAACAGAATTAAAATGATTGTTCTCTTCATAATTTATATGATTGTTTTTGTTCTATAAACTCATCTATTGTTTCAATATTTAACTGATTTTTGTATAAATATCAATTGCTTTTCGTATTGATTGTAAACCAAAAAGTTGAGAATTGAGTTGATTAAGAGCAATCCAAAGTGTTTCTGCAACATCATCGGCAGGCATTATTTCAACATCATTTTCCACTACTGCTTCAAAAAACAAATCTATTGTAGGAATATTCAAATCAGAATAAAGATAATCATTAGGAACAGAAAAAAGATAACGAACATCTTGAACAATCAGCCCTGTCTCTTCTTTTATTTCTCTTTTGATACCCTCTTCGGCTGTTTCATCAAAATCAATAAATCCACCAACAAGGTCAAGCGTTCCTTTCTGAGGATTATTCGCCCTTTTACCCACCAACAATTCACCTCTTTTATTACGAATAAAAACAGCTGTTGCCCCAGAAGGATTAATGTAATAAATAAAATCACAATCGTTACATCTCTTCGATTTAATATTATTTTTCACAAAGTTTTTTGAACCACAAACAGGACAATATTGAAATTTTTTCTGAAACTCCATACATTTTATTTTCCAAACTCATTCTAAACTTTTTATGTTGTAATAAGTTCAATTCCGATGACAAAGATACTGCTTTCAAATGATTATGCAAAAGAAGCATAGCACCCTTTTTCTACAAACAACAACCCCAAAAGAGATTGCCATTTCACAAATACGCTTCACAAAGAAAGGATAAGTTCCTGTTATTTGAAAAAACTAAACCAAGAATACTGAAATACTAAAATATTAGCTTTTCATCGCCCCTTTCTAATCTTAGTTTTATCTATCAATCACAATACTGTTCATAACTTTTCCTACAAATTAAAACAAATAAACAATAAATATATTACTTTTGTAAAAAGAGAAGTTATTATGAGTGAAAAAATTCCATTCTATACCAACAACAATGAGACGCAATTGATAGAAAGATACGAACGGTATCTGAAAGGAAAAGATAGTGGGTATTTTGATATAGAAGAAATTGCTCGTATTATAGATTATTACCTCGTTCGTGAGCAAACTCACAACTCATTACAAGCACTTCAATTGGGGAAGAAACTACACCCAATTAGCTCTATATTAGATATAAGAAGTGCCAAAATCAGCCTTTCGTTAGGAAAAACAAAAGAGGCGTATCAAATCATCTCCAATATAATAGAAGAAGACGAAGAGGTTGAACTTCTCAAAATAGAACTTCTTCTCAAAATGTCAATGACAAATGAAGCTCATCAAGTAGCAACCAATTTGTTAGCAAACGAAACAACCAATAAAGATGAAATGGCAGATGATATTGCTCTTCCGTTTATCAACCAAAAACTATACTCCGATGCTATCAAATGGTTGAAAATAGGACTGAAAGTAAATCCTAAAAATGTCTCTCTATTACTTGACTTGGCTTTTTGTTACGAACAAAACCATAACAACAAAAAGGCATTCGCTATTTATGAAAAAGCCATTAATACCGAACCTTACAACAATACTGTTTGGTTTAATATGGGAGCTTTACACTTTAAGTTAAAGGAGTTTACACAAGCATTAGAATGTTTTGATTTTGCAGTAACCATAGACGAAAACGACGAATTTGCTCTACTGCACAAGGCTCACTCTTTTTATCATCTCAAAAAATGGGAAGAAGCCAAAGAGAACTATACCCTTTTGCTTGATTCGTGGTTAGATAAATGGCAAATTAACTTTTTCATTGCAGATTGTTACGAAAATTTAGGACAGTTGGACGAAGCGTTAGAATACTACTTTAAGGTAGAAAAAGAGATGCCAACACATTACGAAACACTTACCGGAATTGCCTATTGTTTTTTGCAATTAGAAGAGTTGGAAAACGCACTTTTTTACCTCAACAAAGCAATAAAAACGGATAGAAACCTACCCGATGCTTGGGCTTATGCTGGCGAAACATTTATGGAACTTGAAATGTACGAAGAAGCACTCATTGCTTTTGCAGAGGCAATTATCATCGACAGTACGCAATCGGAGGTATTCTTTTCTATGGGGAATATTTATATGGAAATCAATGATTTTAAGATGGCATTTAAGTGCTATAAATTGGCTTATCATACAGACAACACCATAGAAAACATAGAACTTGCAGTAGCAACAGCCGCTTTTCACAACAAACAATACGAAGAGATGTTGCACTACTTGCAACTTGCCGAAAACAGAAATCTTGACGCAACAGAAATGTTTTTAGAAATGTGTCCGAAAGCTGAAAAATTCTTACAAAAATGAAACAATACGGATTAATAGGAAAGACATTAAAACACTCTTTTTCTAAAAAATATTTTACCGAAAAGTTTGCAAAAGAGAAAATCAATTCTACTTATCAACTTTTTGAACTACCTACCATAAAAGACTTTTTATCTATTCGTAAAATTGAGCATCTATCGGGTTTAAACGTAACCATTCCTTACAAAGAGAAAGTCATTCCCTACCTTGACAAAATAGACCCAATCGCCAAAAAAATTGGAGCAGTAAACACCATTCAATTTGTACGAAAAAACAGTAACCAACTATCGCTCAAAGGTTACAATACTGATATGATTGGTTTTATCAATTCCATCAAACCACGTTTGAAAAAGTGGCACACTAAGGCACTTATATTGGGGACTGGTGGAGCAGGAAAAGCCATTAATTACGGATTGAAACAATTAAACATTGAGAAAAAATTTGTTTCACGCACTCCTTCGGCAAATCATTTTTCTTACAATCAACTTGATAGTGAAATATTTAACGATTTTCAGTTGATAATCAACACTTCTCCTGTTGGAATGTTTCCCAATATAGAAGAATATCCGCCAATCCCTTATCATCTGTTAAACAAAGAACACTTACTATTCGATGCCATTTATAATCCTGCAAAAACACGCTTTTTGCAAAAAGGCGAAGAGCAAGGAGCTGAGATATTAAATGGAATAGAAATGCTTATTAATCAAGCAGAAGAATCTTGGAAAATTTGGAATCAATAACAAAAACAATGTTTTACGCACCTAATATATCAACCCAACAAACACTATCGGAAGAAGAATCTCGCCACGCAGTAAAAGTGATTCGCTTAAAGGCTGGTAGTGAAATTGAACTTTTAGACGGAAAAGGAGGAAAATACCGAGCTGAAATAGTGTTAGCACATCAAAAACATTGTGAATTTAAGGTGATTGAAAAAATAGAGGACAATGCTAAAACAACACAAGGAAAACTACACATTGCTATTGCTCCCACCAAAAGTATGGACAGATTGGAATGGTTTATTGAAAAAAGTACCGAAATTGGAATTGATGAAATAACACCTATTTTATGTCGTTTTTCGGAACGAAAATCATTGAAAATAGAACGTTTACAAAAAATCATTATATCCGCTTCCAAACAGTGTCAGCGTACTCACTTTCCTATACTCAACTCTTTTATCACTTTTCAAGAGTTTATCAGCCAAAAAATAGAAGGAAGCAAATTAATAGCCCATTGCTACGACAGTGAAAAACAAAACCTGTTTGACGTTTGTCCTAACAGTTCCGACACCACGATATTAATAGGTCCCGAAGGTGATTTTAGTTGGGAAGAGGTAGAACTAGCCATTCAAAACCACTTTGTACCTGTTAGCATTAGCCACCAAAGATTACGCACAGAAACAGCAGGAATAGTTTCTTGTCATTCTGCTATACTTAAAAAAAGTCTGTAAAAAAGAAACAAAAGCCATAAGACAAAAAAGCCGCCTTTGATAAAAATAGAAAGGATAATATTTTACACAAAAAAAGCGAGAAATAATCTTAAAGACTATTTCTCGCTTGATTGTTTTTATACATTTAAGAGTATCTAAAAAGTCTAAATACACATCATTACGAAAACAAAATAACTTTGAAGTAATCTCATAATCAACATTTATTATTTTAAGATTGCTTTCCTGCGGTCGCAGACTTGTCGTTAGCCCCACAACCTATGGGAGTAATAACGACTTTTTGAACACCCTCTACTTAATCATACTATTTTTTATTTTCAAGCATCTCTTTAATCCCTCCCAATGAACTTAATACGCCTGTTGCTTCAAATGGCAAATAAACGGTTTTATTATCTTTTCCTGTTACCATTTCTTGCAAAGTTTCAATATATTTAGTCGCAATCAAATAGTTAATTGGGTCTCCATTTTTTGTGTCTATTGCACTTGTTACCAATTTAATAGCTTCTGCTTCTGCTTTTGCGGTTCTTATTCTTGCTTGGGCAAGTCCTTCTGCTCTTAAAATTTCAGAACGTTTCTCTCCCTCTGCTTTTTTTATCTCACTTTCTCTAAATCCCTCCGACTCTAATATTTTAGATTTTTTTCTTCCTTCGGCATCAAGCACAGCTGCTCTTCTATCTCTTTCTGCACGCATTTGCTTTTCCATTGCTTCCTTAATATCTTCTGGCGGATTAATATCTTGCAATTCAACTCTATTCACTTTAACACCCCATTTGTTGGTAGCTTCATCAAGTATTGACCTTAATTTAGAATTTATTGTATCTCTGGAACTCAAAGATTCGTCCAATTCAAGTTCACCAATAACATTTCTTAAAGTTGTTTGGGTTAGTTTTTCAATGGCATCTGGCAAATTTTCAATTTCATACATCGCCTTTACCGGATCCATTATTTGAAAATACAAAAGAGCATTTATCTCAACATTAACATTATCTTTTGTAATAACATTTTGTTTTGGAAAATCATATACCGCCTCACGCAAATCAATTTTTGTTTTCTGCTTAAAACGAATATATTTTTGTCCATTAGCTCCCTCTACCACATATCTCCAAGTGATTTCTCTGGGCTTATCTATAATTGGCCAAATAATATTAATACCCGACTCCAATGTACGACTATATTTGCCCAATCTTTCAATAATCATAACTTCCGATTGTTGTACAATCTTAAATCCAGACATTACAAAGATTAATACAAAAAGGGCAACAACCCCTGCAACAATAATAATTCCCATAATTTATTTCTTTAATGGTTTAACAATTAATATAATACTTTCAATAGCAACAACTTCTACTGTTGTTCCATTTTTTATTATTTCATTATTTTCTGTTTTTGCTTTCCAATCATCACCATCGATTGACACTCTACCTGTATTGTCCAATTGATTTATATCCTCTGTTACAAGGGCTTTTTTTCCAATTAGAGCCTCTTGGTTGGTTTTTATCTCACCTGTTTTATAACCATATTTTGTCATAAATGGTTTAATCAGAAAATAAGTCAATGCAATACCCAATGAAAACAATAATATTTGCCACGTTATCCCCAATCCACAATAACTACCAATGGCAGAAAACAGAAACCCAATACCAATTGAGCCAAAAATAAAACCGACTGTAAATATCTCAACAATAAATGAAATAATTCCAAATGCGATTAAAATATGCCAAATTTCCATTTTTTATCTCTATATTGATTGTGTTTTTTTAACAAAGTTACAATTACTTTTAGCCTCTAACATTTATTAAATCACAAAGATACACTTTTTTTAACAACAATCAATAAAATATCATCTAAAAGGGATAAACGACAAGAAACGTTCTATTATAAAATATCAATTTAAGAAAAAAAATCCGAATTACCGTTATTGATAATTCGGATTTTATGTTTAGCATCTAACAGCTATTTTTTCACTTTCTCTTTTAATAAAGCTGTTTCCAGCACCTCCATTATATCCGATACATAATGAAATTTCAATCCCGTTAAATAACGTGGTTCTATCTCTTCAATATTTTTACGGTTCTCTTGCGATAAAATAATGGTATGAATACCTGCTCGTTTAGCGGCTAAAATTTTCTCTTTAATTCCCCCTACGGGCAACACTTTTCCTCTCAATGTTATTTCGCCCGTCATCGCAATGTTTTTTTGTACTTTTCTTTGCGTAAAAGTAGAAGCCAATGCTGTAACAATAGTTATTCCTGCCGAAGGACCATCTTTGGGAATAGCTCCTTCTGGTACGTGTATATGAACACTATTTTCATCAATCATTTTTTGATCTATACCCAATTCTTTGGTATGTGCTTTAATATATTGAAGTGCCAAAATAGCCGACTCTTTCATTACCTCACCTAAATTTCCGGTAATGGTCAGTGTCGGATTTTTACTTTTACTAATATTGCTTTCAATATAAAGAATATCGCCACCTACACTTGTCCAAGCCAACCCTGTTACCACACCAGCATATTTATTTCCCTCATATTGCTCAATACTGTATGGAGAGATTCCCAAATATTTTTTCAAATCTTCGGAAGTCAAATTGGGATTGTATTCGGTTTCTGTTGCCACATTCAACGCCACTTTTCTCATCAATCCAGCTATTTTTCTATTCAACTCTCTCACACCCGATTCTCTGGTATATTCTTGTATCAACTGTTTCAACACCGTTTTTTTAAACTTAAATTGTGACCTGTCCAAACCGTGATTTTTCAATTCTTTTTTTATCAAATGTTTTGAAGCAATTTCGACTTTCTCTTCCACCGTATAGCCACTTACTTCTATTAACTCCATACGGTCTAATAAAGGGCGTGGTATAGTATTGATATTGTTAGCAGTAGCTACAAAAAGCACTTTCGACAAGTCAAAATCAATATCCAAAAAATTGTCGTGAAAAGTGCTGTTCTGTTCAGGATCAAGCACTTCTAAGAGTGCCGATGAAGGATCTCCTTTGTAGTCAGAGTTCAGTTTATCTACTTCATCTAATACAAATACAGGATTGGAAGATTTTACTTTCTTCAAACTCTGAATAATTCGTCCTGGCATAGCCCCAATATATGTTTTTCGGTGCCCTCGTATTTCGGCCTCATCGTTTACACCACCCAACGACATTCTCACATATTTTCTTTTCAGAGATTCGGCAATAGATTTCCCCAAAGAGGTTTTTCCCACTCCGGGAGGGCCATAAAGACAGATAATGGGTGATTTCATATCTCCTTTAAGTTTCAAAACTGCCAAATGCTCCAAAATACGTTCTTTCACTTTTTCCAACCCAAAATGGTCTTTATTCAGCACCTTTTCAGCATTTTTCAAGTTAAAATTATCTTTGGTGTATTCATTCCAAGGCAAATCCAAAAGTATTTCCACATAATTAAGTTGAACAGAATAATCTGGCGAATGTTGATTCATTCTTTCCAATTTTGCCAACTCTTTATCAAACTGATTTTGCACCTCTTTACTCCATTTTTTCTTTTTTGATTTTTCTTTCAGTTCGGCTATTTCTTGCTCAACACTATTTTCCCCCAATTCATTTCTTATTGTTTTTATTTGCTGTTGCAAAAAATATTCCCGCTGTTGTTGGTCAATACCTTTTCTCGCTTTATTCTGTATGGAATTTTTGATTTCCAAAAGTTGAGATTCTTTATTCAAATAATCCAATAAAGCATACGCTCTTTCAGCAACATCTCTTTTTTCTAATAATTTTTGACGTTCGCTTACCTCCAAACCAATATTGGCACTGATATAGTTGATTAAAAAGAAAGGATTTTCAATGTTTCGTATGGCAAAGCCCAATTCTTGATGAATAATGCCTGAATTTTCTACAATTTTAATGGCTGTTTCACGTATAGAAGCAATAAGAGCTGTAAATGATTTATCATTCTTTTTAGGAAATTGATTATTCAACGAAGTAACTGTCGCTTTCAAATAAGGCTTAGTTTCTAACAGTTCGTTTAATAAAATAGGTTGTTTTCCTTCTAAAATAACTGTCGTTGAATTATCAGGCATTTCTAAAATACGAACAATACTTGCAACCACTCCAACAGTATATAAATCTTTTAATTCTGGTTCTTCAATGGTTTTATCAACCTGTGTAAATGCACCAAGCAATCCCGAATTTTCCTTTATTTTTCGTATTAAACGAAGTGATTTTGGACGAGCTACGCTTACAGGCGTTAACACTCCTGGAAACAAAACAATATTTCTCAGTGGTAATATCGGTAATATTTCGTTATCTTTAATTTTTACATCTGATTCGTTTTCATCTAAAGTGATTATCGGAAATCCTTCCGATTCGGAATTTACTGATTCTGTAAAAAAAGTTTCTATTTTTTTCATTCTAATCGTTTTTATACTTCTTTTTATAAACCGTTTTTTCAAACTATGACATAATGACATAGTTTAATATCTCACACTAATTTATTATATTACAAATATGACAAAGCGTAAGATAAACAGTGATACAATTATCTAACAATAATAAAAGTCAATAGTTGTGCCAAGAATTAAAATTGATAACAACGATTTTTTCTTTCTGAAAATTTGTCAAAGACAAAACAACAGTAAAAAAAAGAGGTTTATATGCTAAAAACAGTCCCAAAACAGCATTTTTAGTTAAATTTTGTTAAAAAATAGAATTTTCTTTGCGTTTTTTATGTTTTATAGCAGAAAAAACCCTACTTTTGCACTGTGTTTTTCATGGTATTAGATTTAAGGTTAATTAAAGATTGGGTTGTCGTGAGACAGCCTTTCTTTTTTTAAAGCATTTTTCAACCAACTCATTTAACTTTTTCATTTCTGAACTCATTAGAAAACAGAGTTCAACATTTACCACTTATAAAGTAAATTTATGTCTCCAAAAATATCAAAGACAAAAAAACTCTTTATGGACGTTGCCCACAATTTATTTGTAGAGAAGGGCAAAGATAATGTAACAATGAACGATATTGCTACTGCTGCCAACAAAGGTAGAAGAACAATATACACTTATTTTAGTAGTAAAGAGGAAATTTATCAAAATGTGGTGAAAAATGAATTTACTGTGATAAGCAACGAACTAAAAGAAAATTCAAACCGAGAAATCTCCCCTTACTTTAAATTAAAAAATCATATTCTCATACATCTTGATGCAATCAAAAAAGTTGTTCAAAGAAATGGGACACTTAGAGCCACTTTTTTCAAAAATATATTAGAAGTAGAACGGTATAGAAAAAACCTTGATGACCAAGAGAAAGTCTTACTCAAAAAAATATTAAAGGAAGGAATTGAAGCGAATGAATTTCAAAAATTAGATATAGAAATTACTTCTACCATTATATTTTACTCACTAAAAGGTTTAGAAGTTCCCTATATAAAAAACAACGTCAGTTATAAGTTTGAGCAAACAAAAACTGACATTGTAGATTTTATATTAAAAGGACTGATTAAAGAAAAAAATTAATTTCCTAATAATTGTTTTACTTTTATAGAAATTATTTTTCCATCTGCTTTACCAGACAATTTTTTAGTCGCTACACCCATTACTTTACCCATACCTTGCATATTGGTTACGCCCAATTCTTCTATCAAAGATTTCAAAAAAGTTTCAATTTCTGCTTCACTCATCTGTTGAGGTAAATATTTAGCAATAACTTCTGCTTCACTTAACTCTTTTTCAGCCAATTCTGGACGATTTTGAGAAGCATAAACTTCTGCTGTTTCACGGCGTTGCTTAACCATTTTTTGCATAATTTTTATTGCTTTATCATCTGATAGAGTTCCATCAGCACCTTTTGCCGTTTTGGCTTCCAAAAATTCTTTTTTAACACCACGCAATGTTTCTAAAGCGATTTTATCACGCTGTTTCATTGCTGTTTTAATATCGTCATTTATCTGTAAAAATAATTTTTCTTCCATTATTCAATTAATTTATTAAATTACTTACTGACCTCATTTAAACTTTTAGTATATTGAATGAGTTCATCATTATTTTACAAAAGTATAAAAAAATGATACAAATTTATCAATATCCAAGTATTTTCATCATTGATTTATAACTCTGTTCCTTCGAAAAAAGCTTGGTTGTATAATTCCCTTCTTTATCCTTATCAATAATAACTAACTTAGGAGAAGGTATTAAACAATGCTGAATACCACCAAATCCACCCAACGATTCTTGGTATGCTCCTGCGTGAAAGAAACCGATATATTGCTCTTTTGCTAATTGCCTTTTAGGTAAAAAGACAGCATTAGAGTGAACTTCTGCATTGTAAAAATCTTCACTATCGCAAGTTAAACCACCCAAATTAACACGTTCGTATTCTTTATCCCAATTATTGATAGCAAGAAAAATATAACGCTGATTAATTGCCCACGTATCGGGTAAAGTAGTCATAAAAGAACTATCAATCATATTCCATAACTCTCTATCATTCTGTTTTTTTTGATTAACAATAGAATATAACATTGCCCCACTTTCACCAACAGTATAACTTCCAAATTCAGTAAAAATATTAGGTTCTTTCACTCCGTTTTGATTACAAATCAACTTAATCTGCGAAACAATTTCTTCGGTCATATATTCATAATCGTAATTGAATTCAAGATGTGTGGGAATAGGAAATCCACCACCAATATCCAAACTATCTAAGGTTGGACACTCTTTTTTTAATTCACAATAGAGGTTTACCGCCTTGTTTAATTCATTCCAATAATAGAGCGTATCTTTTATACCTGTATTGATAAAAAAGTGCAACATCTTTAAATCCACTTGTTTGTTTTTGGCAATTTTCTCTTTATAATAAGGAATAATATCATTGTAACGAATGCCGAGACGAGAAGTATAAAAGTCAAATTTAGGTTCTTCTTCGGAAGCAATACGTATGCCAACATTTATTTTTTTATCAAAATCATCAAGTAATAAATCAAGTTCAAAAATATTATCTAAGATAGGAACAACATTACTAAAACCATTATTTATCAATCTTTTAATATTTTCCACATAAGCAGGACGCTTAAAACCATTGCACAAAATAAATGTATCGGCAGGAAGTAAAGATTGATGATTTAGGTTCTCAATTAAATTAATATCAAAAGCGGACGATGTTTCAATATGAGCATTATTTTTTAGAACTTCTTCCATTACAAATGAAAAATGGGAACTTTTGGTACAATAAGCATAATGATAATCTGCTTCATAATCCACCTTTGCCATTGCCACATTAAACATTCTTTTGGCTCGTTGAATATTGTTAGTAATACTTGGTAAATAAGAAATACGAAGAGGTGTGCCATATTGTTTGATAATTTCCATTAAAGGAATATCTTGCCAAACAAGTTCATTGCCCTCCACCCTAAATTCATAATTAGGAAATTCAAACGTCTGTTCTATTAAATCAGAATATTTATTTTTCATTTCGTTGTAAAAGTAAAAATGGAGTGCAAAAGTACAAAATAAATTAACAAATTAGACCATTAAATACACTCCTTCCTATCTAAACAAATTAATATGTCCTTTTAATTTGTATTTTTTATCATCAGAACCTTTGGCATTGATAATGTAAAAATATGTCCCCTCAGAAGCTGGTTTTCCATTGATTTTTCCGTCCCAACCTTTTTCGGGATTATTCCATTTAAAAAGCACTCGTCCCCAACGATTGATAATCGTTCCTTCAAATTCTACAATAGACTGATAAGCAACACGAAACTCATCGTTTTTTCCATCATCATTAGGCGTAAAAACATTTGGAGCGTAAATTTGAGATTCGCTAACGACAATATCCACCGAAGTAGAATCAATACATTCATTGTTGGTAACCAACAATTTTACTTTATAATTTCCAGCTTCTACAAAAGTGTATCTATGTTCATCAACATTTCTCGACAAAATTAATTCCTTATTCTTCAATATTTTCCAAAAACAATTCACACCCTCACTTGTAGGATAAGGTGTAAAAAGAATGTCTAATGGAGCAGAACCGTTTAACTGTTGAGGCTGAGAAGGACGATTATTTTCATTTAAAGCTTCTCGTGTTTTGATAGTCGTTACTATTTTTGTTTTTATTGCAGAAGGCACAAATGAGTTTGATGTAACACTTATGGGCTGAATGTTTAATTTCTCTGCCACCTCATCGCCAGACAATGTAAAATCAGTAATTGTTAATGGAGTAGGAAGAGTTATTTTTTCCATAGTTGGCAACACAACTGTTTGTGTAGTATCTTTTTCCACCCAATTTTGTTCTTCCCAAACCAATGTTGTATAGTTGATTTTGAATTTTCGTTTAAAATTGATTTTATATCCTGTTAAATCTTCATAAACAAAAATAGGAATATTGCCTTTTACCTCTATCTCCATCATTTCACAAGATTTATTTTGAGACGCATTAGGTTCTAAATCTGTAAAACTCGGCACATATTGAGAATAATCAAAGACCCAATAAAGTGTTTGTTTTCCGTCTGCTTTTAGCATATAACCTTTGTTATTTTCGGGATAAAAATATTTCAAGTTGGTAATTTCCGTACTTGTACCGTCTTTATATTCATACCATTTTACCGTTGAAGCAGTTCCTGTATATTTTATTTGAGTGCTATTATCTATTTTTTCAAAAAAAAGAATTTGTATATTATTACCTTTTTCTTTTTCTACAATATAATTATCATTACTACTTATTTGTCCCCATAAAAATGTAATATTGATGAGAAACAAAAAGAAAATATAAAATCGTAATTTTAGCATAAAAGTATCTATTTTCATTTTTACACTTCATAGAAGTTATCTATGCTTTTTATGAACTTATTTTAATTTTAAGAAATAAGATAAAAGCACAAAGGACTTCATTATAAACATTGAAACTGTATTTTTATTGTAGTTTTACCCATTTTAATAGATATTTTTTTGTAGTTTTGCAATTGTCTAATAATTTTTTGAAAAAATATCAAAAATGCAACGTTTATTAAAAACAATATTATTTTCTTTTATTTTTCTTGTTGCAACACAATCTATTTCATCACAAGAAAATACTCCTACCCAAATCATTAAAGGTGTAGAATATTATATTTATCAAATCCAAGCTGGCGAAGGGCTATATTCTATTAGTCGCAAATTCAATGTCTCACAAAAAGAAATCATTTTAACAAATCCGAAAATAAAAAAAGGATTAATTGCTGGTGAAAAAATTTTTATTCCAAAGAAAAATAAAGTTTCCAAAAACACATTAAGAGCAACATCTTCATCCAAAAAGGCTTTTATATTACACAAAGTTACTGCTGGACAAACTCTATTTTCTATAAGCCAAAAGCATAAAATACGAATAGAAGATATTCTAAAATTCAATCCAGAAATTAATAAAGTAGGATTGCGTTTAGGAGCAACCATAAAAATACCTATCAAAAACAAAACACAAAAAAACAGAATACAGAATACAGTCGTTTCTAAAAACATTACTCCTACTTTAAAATCAATACGAGTACACAAAGTAGATGCAAAAGAAACACTCTACTCTATTGCTAGAGAATACAAGGTTACAGTAAAACAAATTCTTGAATTAAATCCGAACATAAAAGAGAATTTTATCAAGGAAGATATGACACTCTTAATACCTTCTTCTTCAAAATCCAAGTTTAAAAAGAGAATTAAAAAACACTTCAAAATAGCTTATCTTCTTCCTTTTTTATCCAATTCACAAGAGGTCAATCCCACATCCATTAAATTTATTCAATTTTATATGGGTGCTTTATTGGCCATTAAGCACAACAAAAACAAAGATATTCAATTAGATATACTTACTTACGATATTGAAAAAAGTGAAACCAAACTATATGAAGTGTTGAACAATGTTGAAATGCAAAAAGTAGATTTGATTTTTGGTCCAGCTTATACCTTACAAATACCTATTTTAACCGATTTTGCCAAACGTCGAAAAATTTTTACTGTAATTCCTTTTAGTTCAAATGTTCAATACATTGAATCCAATCCTTATGTATTTCAGTTCAACCCTAATGAAAATCAAAAAGAGGAAATGATTGCTGATTTTTTACAACAAGATTTTGCTACTGAAAATATTCTTTTTGTCAAAACAAAATTCAATTATAATTTTCAGAAAATTAATTTTATCAAACAAAAATTATTTCAAGACTATATTCCGTACAAAATGGTAAAAGAACACAACATAAAAAACAACCTTTTAGGATATAGAAAAAATATTATTGTTTTTGATACAGAAAAATATAGTATCGAAATTGCAGATATTTTGGCATATTTATACGATTTATCGTCCATTTATGATATTGCTGTAATAGGTTCATACAATTGGAAAGGAAAAAATGGAAAAAAACCAAAAATGTACTATATTTCACCATTCAACAACGTAAAAACAGGAACAAAATACTACGAAAAAGAATACCGAAAATTTTATGCAAATAAAAAGCCACTTATCAATCCACGATTTGATTTATTGGGATATGACTTAACAAATTGTTTTATTTCAGAAATAAAGAAAAATCGCTTAAACCTCAAAAACAAAACAACTCTTTTGTACAAAGGAGTACAATCTGATTTTATATTCAAAAAAGAAAGTAACCAAAGTGGATATGTTAATCAAAAATTATATCTAATTGAAGATGAAGCTAAAAAACAATAAAAAATACTTATTTATTCTTTTTTTAAGCTGTGCTTTTAGTGAAATTTTCTCGCAAACTGTTTTGCTACAACCTGCTGAAACATATCTGGGAGCAACTTTTGGAAACAATGTATCTATGGTCACTTTCAAACCTTATGTGGAGCAAAAACCACAATTGGGTTATGTAGGTGGATTGACTTTTAGATATGTAAACGAAAATCATTTTGGATTTCAAATTGAAGCCAATTATAGTCAGAAAGGTTGGAAGCAAAAAGATGATAAATATGCTCGACAAGTTAATTATTTGGAAATTCCTTTTTTAAGTCATTTTTATCTTGGAAATCAGAACCGATTGATATTTAATATTGGCCCTAAGGTAAGTTTTTTATTGAACGAAAAAGTACTAAAAAACGAAATTGTAAATCCAACGCTTGAACATCAAATCAACAAAGTATATTATCCTTTTGGTTATGGTGTAGAATTGGGATTAGGGTATAATTTCAAAACGAAAAAAGTGGGTATTTTTCAAATGGAATTAAGAGGAAGTTACGCTTTAAGTGATATTTTTTCAAACGACAAAAAAGACTATTTTGATAACTCTAATTATATCAATTTTGGATTACGAATAGGGTGGTTATTTCAATTAACAGGAATTAAAAAAGATTAAAACCTTGCAATGAACAAAACGATATTACACATTGAAACTTCAACCAATATTTGTTCCGTAGCATTGAGCAATAACGGTAAATTACTCTTCAATATTTCGGAA